>Ga0256827_10002592_pt1 | contig 11575 bp, 9 predicted proteins | sample CV84metaG_FD_185977 | JGI IMG/M metagenome (GOLD analysis project Ga0256827, IMG submission 185977) | Hydrothermal vent microbial communities from East Pacific Rise, Pacific Ocean - CV84 | ecosystem: Environmental > Aquatic > Marine > Hydrothermal vents | place: Pacific Ocean: East Pacific Rise... | reverse complement strand
TTTATTGCATTATTTTCGTTTGCCATTTGAGACATAACAGCAAAAATGCTTGTTCGTGTATTGGGTAGTTTAGATTTCATACGTCATTTTATAATAAAAGTAATTTTTAAGAAAATGTAAGTATTACTCTTTGTAATAATTTTATATTTTTTTAAAAATTACCTTACAAAAATATTAAATATTTATATTTAATTCTTATTAATTTGAATAAATGTGAATAAATAGTGTAACCTAATTAATGTATTATGAGTACTTGGTTTGTGGTTTCTTATAATTATTTTATTTAACCTAGTAATTTTACACACTAAATAGTTCCTGTTATTACATAAATTTTAATATTTTATCCGATATTTCAGATAATCGATAAAAAATTGTGTTTTTTTGACTTTTATTTGGAATAAAATTTTTATTTTGTCAATTAATTGAATTTGCAATAAATGGACTTGACAATTTCGGAGCATAGAAAAATAATTAAAGTAGTACAAGAGAATATTGATATTGATTTGTCGGTGTTTGCTCGTGCAACTTTAAAAAGCAGACTTCTACATACAATGGAAGTGTTTGAATATAAAAATGCAGAAGAATTAACCGATAAAATACAAAAAGGAACAATTCTTAAAGATGATTTTTTATCAATATTCTCTGTTCCTTATACCGAGATGTTTAGAGACCCTGCAATGTGGCGAAAACTTAAAATTGAATTAATTTCAAAAATTAAGGATTATAAATCGTATAAAATATTTATTCCGGCTTGTACAACAGGTGATGAATATTATACTTTATTAGTTTTGTTAAATGAATTAAATTTAATTGATAATGTTAAAATTATTATATCTAGTTGGTCAGATAAAACTATAGATTTAATTAAACAAGTTAAAATTCCACCAAAAAAAATAGAACTTAACAAGGCTAATTATAAACGATTTGAAGGAAAAGAAGGTCTTGATAAATATTTCGAAAATAAATTTTTAAAATCTTTACAACGGAATACCGATTTTAATAAAATAAATATTCTAAAAGAAAAATTACCTATAAATCAAGACTTAGTTATTTTTAGAAATAAATTTATTTATTTAACAGAAGAATATCAAAATATAATACTAAACAATATATATGATTGTTTAAAAGTAGGAGGGAAACTTATTATAGGAATAAAAGAAAATATATTTTTGAATAAATCTATAAAAGATAAGTTTAATGAAGAATGTGATACCGAACGAATATATAAAAAAAAGTAATTAATGAAGTATAAAGCTGTAATAATAGGCGGTAGCGCAGGAAGTTTTCAGGTAGTAACTAAAATACTTAGTTCGTTACCTAAAGATTTTGATTTACCATTATTCCTATGTTTACATAGATTAAAGCATATACGTTCTGGATTTGTTGAAGCTTTAGCATTAAAATCAAATTTGAAGATTATAGAACCTTTTGATAAAGATTCTATAATAAAAGGTACAGTATATTTAGCACCTGCAAATTATCATATGTATATCGAATATGGACAAAAGTTTAGTTTATCAACCGAACCGGTAGTAAATCATTCACGACCATCAATTGATTTATCATTTTATTCGGCAGCAACATCGTATCGTGAGAAAGTAATAGGAATAATTTTATCAGGAGCAAACAAAGATGGTGCAAAAGGAATAAAAAGAATAAAAGATTATGGAGGAACAGTAATAGTTCAAGACCCTCAAGATGCACAAATAAAAACAATGCCTAATTCAGCAATAGATATAACTACACCTGATAAAGTATTGACAACTCAAGGGATTATTAATTTTTTAAATAATTTGTAATGAAAGCGTTAAATTTTAAAAATATTGCAAATATTGTGTTAATAATGACAATACTCCTATTATCATATATGGAGGCTAACACAATAAATAAAAATAGTAATGGAATAATGTTTATAGGTATTATTGACGCTCTTGTAGTTTTATTACTAATAATAAATTTAGTTTATAAAAAAACAATAATAAAAGAAGTTGAAATTATTAAGGAGGTGTATGTAAATAACGATAATGTTGAAATAAATGAAAATACAGAGGTCTTTGAAATGATTGAAGATAAAGAAAAAATAAAAAGTCTGATAATAACTTCAAAACAAAAAGAACAGAAATTAGAAAATTACGTTGAAAAACAATTAATAAATTTAGCAAAACAATTCAATATAGCTCAAGCTGTTTTTTATTTAAAGAATGAAAATGGTATATACGAACCAATAAGTACCTATGCTTATTATTCTGATGATGAAATAAATAATATAGAAGAAGGAGATGGAATTATAGGTCAAGCCATAAAAGATAAAAAGATGTTAAGTATTGATGATATTCCTGATGGATATATCACAATTTTATCAGGTTTAGGAAATGGAAACCCTAAATCATTACTCATTGTACCAGCTTTAATTGATGATAATGTTGTAGCTGTAGCCGAAGTTGCTTCATTAAACGAATTTACCGAAGACGATAAGAATATTATTAATGAGTCTGTAAATAAGATTTCAGAAAATATTATTAATGTTCATTAACAAAAAAATATAAAATGACAGCAAATAAAATTGAAAATAATAATAAAACCTGTGGAGCATTTGGACTTTCATGTAAAACAAGGAGGTACCCAATAGGAGGTATGCTTTTTGGGTTAATGTTTCCTCTTATTGCATGGACTTTTGATTTAATTTATAGAGGTTACGGAATTGATATGATTTGGCAAATGCATATGACGAATCCTATGCATTTTATAATAGATATGGCTCCTTTAATATTAGGTTTTGTAGCATATTTATTAGCTATTAAAATTCAGAAAGACCAAAGTAAAATTGATTCTTACATAGAAGAACAAACAAAATACATTGATAAAGTTTCAGAATTTGCGAAAGAAGTTGGAAAAGGGAATTATGACATTGAAATAAAAGACTCTATTGATGAAAAAGATCCATTATTTAATGTATTAGTTAAAATGAAAGATGATTTATTATCATCATCAATAAAAGAAAAAGAACAGAATTGGGTAATAAAAGGACGCGATAAAATTTCAAATATATTAAGAGAATATACCGACCTTAAAGAATTATCATATCACGTATTAGAAACATTAATAAATTATGTTGGAGTTATTCAAGGTTCGTTTTATATATATGATGAAGATAAAGACCGTTTAGTAAATTATGCTACTTATGCATATAACAGGAAAAAATTTATAAAACAAGAGTTTAAAATAGGAGAAGGATTAATTGGTCAAGTAGCATACGAATTAGATACCGTTTATCGAACAGAAATACCCGAATATTATACAACAATTACATCAGGTATACTGGGAGAAAAAAAGCCTGGAAGCATTTTAATAGTACCACTAATTAGTGATGAAAAACTTAGAGGTGTTATAGAAATAGCTGCAATAGAAGACTATATACCAGATAATGTTATAAAATTTGTTGAAGGAATAGGCGATATGATTGGTCAATCATTATTTAGTTTAATAATAAACTTTAAAACTCAGAAATTACTTGACGAATCGCAACGAATGACTGGAGAACTTCAAGAAAATGAAGAAGAACTTAGACAAAATGCTGAAGAAATGATTGCTACTCAAGAAGAACTTGAGAAAGCAAATATAGATTTAGAACAAAAAATTAAAGAAGTACAAGATGCTCAATTAAGACAACATACATTGTTAGAAAATGCCTCAGAAGTAATTACTATATATGACGAAAATGGAGTAGTAAAATACGAAAGTCCATCAGTTAAAAACATATTGGGATATTCTCATGAGGATACAGTTGGTACAAATGGCTTAGATAGGGTATCTGAAGCAACCCGAAATATTGTTGAAGAAACCTTTAAAAATATTATTAAAAATCCTCTAACACCAATTACTGTAGAATTTGAATATTATAAAAAAGACGAAAGCTTAATATGGTTAGAGGCAACATGCAGAAACTTAATAGAAAACCCTATTATTAATGGCATTCTGTTTAATACCAGAGATATAACGCTTCGTAAATTAGCAGAAAAAGAACAGCGAAGAAGAGGTCAAATGCAGGCGTTATCAGAGAATTCGCAAGATTTGATAATGCGTCTAAGCTTAGAAGGTAAAATTTATTATGTAAATCCTGTATTCGAAAAATACACAGGAGTAGACGCAAAAACAGTAAATAATAAACTTATTACAGATTCTGATGTAAGTAAAGAAATAGTAGATTTCTTTATAAATACACTACAATTATTAATTAGTAATCCTATAATTCAAGAAAATGAATTTGAACTAGATAGTAGATTAGGAAAACGTTATATGTCAGTTAATTCAATACCAGAATTTAATGAGAGTAAAGAATTAGAAACAGTACTTATAGTTGCACATGATATTACCGAACGTAAAGAAATAGAAATAGAAATAGAAAATACGAATAAAAAGATAACAGAAAGTATAAATTACGCTAAACGTATACAAGGTTCTATTTTACCACAAACAACCAACCTTCAGAGTTATTTCTCCGATTCATTTATCTTTTACAAACCTAAAGATGTAGTAAGTGGAGATTTTCCTTGGATGTTTACTCGTGAAAATAACATATACTTTGCAGCTGTAGATTGTACCGGACATGGAGTTCCTGGAGCATTACTATCATTTATTGGTTATTTTCAATTAAATAATATTGTTGACCATAAGGAAGTACTTGATACTGGTGTAATTTTAGATAGATTACACCATGGAGTAAGAAAAACACTACGTCAAGATGTTGAAGGTGCAAATAGTAGAGATGGAATGGATGTTGCTTTATGTCGTTTTGATACAAACGAAAATAAATTGTATTATGCAGGAGCTCACCGACCTTTATATTTATTAAGAAATGGAGAATTACAAGAATACAAAGGCGATAGGAAAGCAATTGGAGGAATACCATACAAAAAGAAAAAAGAAAAGAATTTTACAAATTACGTAATTGATATTCATAAAGGAGATAAAATATTTATTTTCTCAGATGGTTATCCTGATCAAATAGGTGGTCCGGATAGAAAAAAATATCAAGCAAAACAAATAAGAGAAGGAATAGTAAAAAACAATAATTTCTCAATGACACAATATTCTGAATATTTTGAAACAGAATTTGAAAGTTGGAAAGACAAGAATAAACAAATTGATGATATATTAATGATTGGGGTTGAATTTTAAAATATTTTTTTTATGGAAAGTAGTAATATAAATAAGCCATTTTTAGAGGCCGTAATGGAATTTCATAAAACTATGAGAGATAACGATATTAGCCTTGTATATGAAGGGGAAATAACTCATAGTATAACAAAAGCATTTACTTCGCTTACAGAAAAAAAGATGAATGATGATGAAGAATCTGGAGTTACACAGCGAAAAGTTTTTCATGTAATGGTAGAATGTTTACAAAATATTAGTAAGCATGCTGAAAACACATCAGAATCTTATTCTAAAGACGGAAGAGGTATATTCATGGTTCATAAAACCGATGAAGTATATAAAATTACAACAGGTAATTTAATAGCAGAAGAAAATGTTGAAAATCTTAGAGAATCTTTAGAAATGATTAACGGTATGAATAAAGACGAATTAAAAGCTTTATACAAACAACAAATTAAAGAAGGTAAATTATCTGATAAAAAAGGAGCCGGACTTGGCTTTATTGATATAGCCAGAAAAACCGGCTCAAAATTAGATTTTAGTTTTAAAAAAGTAGATGAAAATACATCATTTTTTATATTAACCACAGTAATTGAACGAAAAAAATAAATAATATGGAAACTATAAAGATACAAGGTGGAGACGATATACCTAGCGTAATATTAGATGCTGATAACGGAATATTTCAAATATCAGGAAGGTCAATGCCTGAGGATGTTACCGCTTTTTACGACCCAATTTTAGAGTGGCTAGAAGAACTAGCCGAAGAATATTCTAAAAAAATTGTTTTTGAATTTAAATTAGAATATTTTAATACAGCATCATCGAAATTGCTTTTAGATGTTTTAATGAAACTAGAAGAAATGCATGAAGATGGTAAAGAAGTACTAGTAAAATGGTATTTCCCTGATGATGATGAAGATATGGAAGAAGCAGGTGAAGAATATGCTGATATTGTTGACGTGCCAATTGAGTTAGTTAGTTACGAATCGTAATAAACTTTAACAAAATAATAATAAAAATAGCAACCAATAAATGAGTGAAGAAATTCTAAAAGCCTTGATGCAATTATATGCTATAATTGCAAAACAAGATGATGGTGTTGAAGAAAGTGAGCGAGAATTTGTTTTGCTTACTCTTCGTCAACAAGTTTCAGGCTCAAAAGTTGAAGAGTATATTCACTTATTCGATAAAAAATCAGGCTATTCAAAAAAAAGTAAATCAAATGAATTATCTAATTCTGAAGAGGTAAAGCCCAAAAAGAAACGAAAATTAACCTCAGTAGGCGATTCTGTAAAAATTTTAGGAATATCGAAGAAGATTAACAAAACTTTAACACAAAAGCAAAAAGTTATTGTTTTAGTTCGTTTATTCGAGCTAGTAAATTCTGACCGTAAATTTACAGAGCAACGAATGGCAATTATCCATACAGTTGCCGAAGTTTTTAATATTTCACATCAAAATGTTAAAAATATTCAAACATTCGTGTTTTCTCAAAATATTGAAGAACTAGAATGCTCTGAAGATTTATTAATTATATCATCAGAAAAAATAAATAGTGAAAAATGCCTTTCTATAAGCATGGAAGGTATTGAAGGCGAATTAATTATTCTTCAAATAGGAGATACCGAACAGTATTTTATTCGATATACAGGTGATTTAGAATTTTATCTGAATGGTTTAATAGTAAATGGTAAAAGAATAAATGTATTTGCAAACGGAAGTACATTAAAATTATCTAAAGGTAAACCCATTTATTATAGCGATGTAATATCGCAATATAAAAAAGATAGCAATTTTGTAAACATTTCGTATGTAGCCGAAAATATTGAATATAAGTTTCCAAACGGAGCATTAGGATTACGAAATATTAATATTAACGAAAATCAGGGTAAATTAATAGCCATAATGGGGGCTAGTGGTGCAGGTAAAACAACTCTATTAAATGTTTTATCAGGAATGAATAAACCCTCAGCAGGAAAAATTGAAATTAATGGTTATAATTTATATGACCAAAAAGACAAGCTAGAAGGAGTTATTGGTTTTATTCCTCAAGATGACTTACTTATTGAAGAACTTACTGTTTTTCAGAACCTTTACTATAGTGCAAAACTTTGTTTTAGAGATAAAAATAAACAAGAACTTACAGAGTTAGTTGATAAAACACTTAAAAATCTAGGACTTTTAGAACGTAAAAATTTAAAAGTAGGAAGCCCTCTTAATAAACTCATTAGTGGAGGACAACGAAAAAGGTTAAATATCGCTCTTGAATTAATAAGAGAACCATCAATATTATTTGTTGATGAGCCTACATCAGGTTTATCATCACGCGATTCAGAAAATGTGATGGATTTACTTCGCGAATTAGCCCTAAAAGGAAAGTTAATTTATGTAGTAATTCATCAACCTTCATCTGATATATATAAAATGTTTGACAAGGTAATTGTTCTAGATACCGGAGGATATCAGGTTTATTACGGTAATCCTATTGAATCTGTAATGTATTTTAAACGATTAGATGCTCAAATAAACAGTGATGAAGGAGAATGTTCGCTTTGTGGTAATGTAAATCCAGAGTTGGTTTTTAATATTATAGAAGCTCGTGTTGTTGATGAATACGGAGTATATCAAGAAAACAGAAAAGTTGAGCCGCAAGAATGGTCTGAACTTTACGAGAAAAATAAAGTTGAAGAAACATTCACAAAAGTTGACGAACAACCCCCAAAATCTTTAAATATCCCTCGTTGGTTAAATCAAATATTTATATATTTAAAACGAGATTTTCTATCAAAAATAAGCAATACCCAATATATTGCTTTAAATATGCTAGAAGCTCCTATTTTATCAGTAATATTGTCATTTATAATACGTTATATTTCAGATCCAAACTCATCACATTATATATATCGTGAAAATGAAAACATACCTCCATATATTTTTATGAGTATTGTTGTAGCAATGTTTTTAGGTTTAACGGTAAGTGCCGAAGAAATTTTTAGAGATCGTAAAATACTTAAACGAGAATCGTTTTTAAACCTTAGCAGGTCCAGTTATTTGCTTTCAAAAGTTGTTATATTATTTGTTATTTCGGCAATACAAACAGGCTTTTTTGTATTAATAGGTAACTATATTTTGGGTATTCGAGATATGAATATGTATTATTGGCTTGCGTTATTTACAACTGCAGCATTCTCAAATATGCTTGGGTTAAATATATCATCAACATTTAATTCAGCAGTAACCATATACATAATAATACCTTTAGTACTTATTCCTCAAATGATATTAGGAGGAGCAATGTTTAGTTTCGAAAAACTAAATAAAACAGTAAGTAGTATCGATAAAGTTCCTCTCATTGCAGAATTTATGACTTCTAAATGGATTTACGAAGCACTTATGGTTCACCAATTTAAGGACAATAAATTTGAACGACAGTTTTTTGAAGTAGAAAAAAAAATGAGTGTAGCAAACTTTATGCAAGTTTATTATATTCCGGAAGTAAAAGAAAAACTACAGTATTGTTACGAAAACATTGACAATAAAAGAGATGATATTGTTGCTAATGTTGATGTGAATTTTGCAATGGTAAGGCACGAATTTACAAAACAAAAACCATTAATGAAAGGTCTAAGTAATAATTTAATTCAAACAATAAGTCGCGATTCAATAAACGACTATATAGTATATATGGCAAATAGTTATTTAGACGATCTAAACAAATATTATGGTATTATGTTTCAAAAATCATACGATAAAAAGCAACGTATGATTGATTATTATACAGAACAAAAAGGTGATGTTTTTAAATTAAACAAAGACAATTATTATAATCAAAGTATTTCTGATATTGTTAAAAAAGTATTCGAACAGCATAAAATAATTCAAGACGGTGATAAATTAATTCAACAAGTTGATTTAATTTATTTAGATCCTTCACCATCATACTTTTTAGATTTTAGAAGCCATTTCTATGCTCCTAAAAAACACTTTGCAGGAAAGTTTTACGACACATACTATTTTAATATTACGGTTGTTTGGATACTAACATTAATACTTTATATTTTCTTATATTTTAATGTATTTAAACGAATGTTAGAGTTTAGATTTAAGAAATAATTCTTTTATCTGAGATTTTTTTTTAATTTTACAATCAAATAAATAATAATATGATAAGAGTTACCAAAATTTTTCTATTCACGATAATGCTATCACTTGTATATTCTTGTGGTGGCTCAACAGAGAATACTGAAACAGATGGTTTTGACGATTTTACAGTACCTGATTCAGTATTAGCTGAAGAAGACGAACCGTTAATTGTATCAGAACAAGCAATGGAAGATATTATTTCAAATATTTCGTCTCCTGTCGAAATGTCATCATTAATTAAAGAAAGTGGTGTACAGTTTAATTATAAGTATTTAAATTCAACTGATAATATCGATAATTATAACACAGGTTTTATTCAAGCTTTAAATTTAGGAATACTTGGTGCAGATTTAGGCTATCTAAATATGTACAACAAAACAGGTACAGTATTATCTTACATTACATCAATTAAAACATTAGCTGATAACTTAAAAGTAGGACAGTTTTTTGATTTCTCTATGTTAAAGCGTTTAGCAACAAATAGCGATAACCTTGATTCATTAATGTATATTTCGGTTAGTAGTTTCGACCAAATGGATGTTTTTTTAAGAGAAAACAACAGAAGTGATGTAAGTGCATTAATTGTTACCGGTGTGTGGCTAGAAGGATTATTTTTAGCCACTCAGGTGGTTTCTGATTCACCTAATAAAGAAATTACAGAAAGAATTGGAGAACAAAAATTGATTCTTAACGATTTACTCTTGATATTAAATAATTATAAAAGAGATAAAAAGTTTTTTGATTTAATCGAAAGAATCAATAAAATAAAAGCTCTTTTTAAAGATGTTTCTATTACATACGAAGTAGGAGAACCTGAAGCAGTTGAGGTAAATGGAGTATTAACAATAATTCAAAACGAAACAAGTGTTGTTAATATTACCGATGAGCAAATTAAGGCAATTACTGCAGAAGTAGAGAATGTTAGAAATTTTATTGTTAAATAATTAGATTTAAAACTATGAAAAAAATAGTCATAATATTATTAAGTTTAATTGTTTTTGTTTTTGTAGTTAAATCGCAATGCAATAGCTCATTAGTAACTATATGCTCTAGTGGTTTAGCAGATAATGCAATGTATCTTAAAGAACTAAAAGTAAGACTTAAAGCGAAAGAAACAGGAAAAAAAGCACCTGTTGCCAGATACTCGTTAATGTTAAATAAAGGAAATCATTATAGATTTAGTGTTTGTAATGCAAAAGAATTTAGCGGAAAAGCTATTATTCAGTTATATGATAAAGATAGATTGTTAGGTTCGTCATATATGGCAAAAAAACATTATCCTGCATTTGATTTTATATGTAAGAAGACTGCCGTTTATAAAGTTTTAATATCCTTTGAAGATGGTAAATCAGGATGTGCAGTTGGTATTTTATCAATGATAGATTAATAACTAAATTAAATAATATTAAAAGTTGACTTTTATTTAGGTCAACTTTTTTTGTATAAAATAAAAAAAATGAAAGTAATTAAAAGAATAGGTGTACTAACATCAGGTGGCGATTCGCCAGGAATGAATGCGGCAATAAGAGCTGTTGTTAGAGCCGGAGTACATAATAATATTGAAGTTTTCGGAATACGCCAAGGCTATAAAGGGATGATTGATAACGAAATATCGCTATTAAATTCTAAAGATGTAGCAAATATTTTACATCGTGGAGGTACATTTTTAAAAACTGCACGCAGTAATAGATTTAAAACAGAAGAAGGTCGTAAAAAAGCGTATCTAAATCTCAAAAAACATAATATCGATGCTTTAATAATTATTGGTGGCGATGGTAGTTTTCGCGGAGCAAATCAATTTAGTAAAGAGTTTGATATCCCTGTTATAGGAATTCCCGGAACAATAGATAATGATATGTATGGTACCGATTATTGTATTGGTTATGATACTGCTCTAAATACAGTTGTTGAAGCTGTTGATAAAATTAGAGATACGGCAGGAGCCCATAATCGCTTATTTTTTATTGAAGTAATGGGTAGAGATTCCGGTTTTTTAGCATTACGTTCTGGTATTGCAACAGGTGCAGAAGCTGTACTTGTTCCAGAAAAAGAAACTCATATAAATGAACTAAAACAATATTTAAACGATGATTATTCAAGAAAAAAATCTAGCGGAATAATTATTGTTGCAGAAGGCGATGATGTAGGTGGTGCATATAAAATTGCAGAGTTAGTTAAAAAGGATTACAAACATTATGATGATATTAGAGTAACAGTACTCGGACATATTCAAAGAGGAGGCTCACCTTCTGCATTTGATAGAAATTTAGCA
>Ga0256827_10002591_pt1 | contig 11577 bp, 10 predicted proteins | sample CV84metaG_FD_185977 | JGI IMG/M metagenome (GOLD analysis project Ga0256827, IMG submission 185977) | Hydrothermal vent microbial communities from East Pacific Rise, Pacific Ocean - CV84 | ecosystem: Environmental > Aquatic > Marine > Hydrothermal vents | place: Pacific Ocean: East Pacific Rise... | reverse complement strand
ATTCCGAACCTAGCAGTTAAGCCTCCCATCGCCGATAATACTTATCCTGTCTGGATTGGGAATGTAGGTCGCTGCTACTTTGAATTTTTCTTTTCTTTTTAATCAATCTACCATAATTACTAAAATTTTTCTTGATTTATATTTCCCTATTTTATACTTTATCTCTTTAGTTTACTTCTTTATTTTTACTCTTTTTGTTAAAATACTTTTTACTTTAATAGATTGGATATAATATAATGGATATGTATGAATACGGAGAGTTACTCAAAAGACTTCTCAAAAAAATAGAGAATATTAAGAATATAGTGAAACCGAGTGAGCTTATTGAACGCTTAAGAATTATTGAGAAACTTCAACAAGAACCTAGTTTTTGGGATGATTCTAAAAAAGCCTCATCTATTTCTCAGGAGAAGATAAAAAAAGAGAGGCTTTTAAAAAAGTATCAGGAAGCAGAGATTTCTCTTATTGATACTGTAGAACTTTTTGAGTTAGCAAAGGTAGAGCATGATGAGGAGACTCTTGAGATGCTTTTTGAAGATGCTAATAGTTTAGAGAGTGATATCAATACTTTAGAAGTAGAGATGATGTTAAGTGGAGAGCATGATGGAAATAATGCAATTATCTCTATACATCCTGGAGCAGGAGGTACTGAGTCTCAAGATTGGGCTAATATGTTGTATCGAATGTATCTGCGTTGGGCAGAGCGAAAGGGATTTAAAGTAGAAGGGCTTGATTATCAAGCTGGAGATGAGGCTGGAATTAAAGATGTTAGTTTTATAATTAAAGGTGTAAATGTTTATGGTTATCTTAAAGTAGAGAATGGGATTCATCGTTTAGTGCGTATTTCTCCTTTTGATTCTAATGCAAAACGTCATACCTCTTTTAGCTCAGTTATGGTTTCACCTGAAGTAGATGATGATGTAGATATTACGATAGAAGATAAAGATATTAGAATAGATACTTATCGTGCAAGTGGAGCAGGTGGACAACATGTTAATAAAACAGAAAGTGCTATTAGAATTACTCATATCGAGACAAACATTGTGGTACAGTGTCAAAATGATAGAAGTCAACATAAGAATAAGGCAACAGCTATGAAAATGCTTAAATCACGTCTATATGAATATGAGATGGAGAAAAAACAGGCTCTTATTGATGGAGTAGAAAAGAGTGATAATGGATGGGGACATCAAATTAGATCATATGTATTGGCACCTTATCAACAAATTAAAGATACTCGAAGCAATATACCTTATTCAAATGTAGATGCTATTCTTGATGGAGATATTGATAAATTGATTGAGGGAGTATTGATTTCTCAACTGGTCTGTAATAAAAACGTATAAATTTGGTTATAATGTTTAATATTGTTTAAATTAAAAAATGTTTTTTTCTTTATTTCATATAAGAATTTATTAAATCTATGTTGTTTTTAGAAAGAACAATTTTAAAATAGGAGAAATATGCGATATGTTATAAACTTTTTTTTGTTTACTTCAGCTTTGTTTAGTTTTAATTACTCTTTAAAACCATATAAAATTATTGATGGGGTACATTGTTTTTTTGGATTACCTTCAGAGGTAAGTTCTATTAATGGTGGGAATATGATAAATAGTTGTTACATCGAAACAAAAGATGGGTATATTGTAATTGATTCTGGTCCAACTTACCAATATGCTCAATCTAGTTATACAATAATGGAAAAAATAAAAAAAATACCTGTAAAATATGTTATTAATACAGCTTCTGATGAAGTTCATGTCTTAGGTAGTGACTTCTATAAAGAGCAAGGAGCTTTGATTTTTGGTCCAGAAAATTATCAAAAATATTTTAAAAAAAAACAAGAACTTATTTTGAGTAAAAAATTATCAAAAGATGCTTTTCTTAATACTCGATTGATTCCTTTAGATCAATATATAAAAAATGATATGAAAATTATCTCTGGAGATATAACTTTTGAGATTAAAACTATTGAAGAGGATAATGCACATTTGGTTGTGTATATTCCAAAAAAGAAGATACTTTTTTCAGGAGATATGGTTTTTAATAATCGTATAGCTCCATTAAAAGATGAACGTTCTATTCTGGTTTGGCAAAAGGCATTAAAAAATCTAAAAAAGCTAGATTGGAAAGATACTGTTAGTTCACATGGCTTGATGACACGGCGTAGTGCTTTTAATAATACAGAAATTTATCTTACTCTTTTAGAGAATAAAGTAAAAGATGCTTTAAAGAATAAAGAGAGCAAGGTAGAGGCTATTAAGCATATTGTACTTCCTTATTTTAGAGAAGATAAACTCTACTCTGTTTGGCATTCATATAATGTAGCTTCTGTTTATGATGAGCTTTATAATAAAAAAGAAAAGAGTATCTCTTCTGTGGATTTAAAGAAATATAGGATAACAAAGGAAAAAGAAAAAAATCACTCCTCTATAGAAATTAATACTCTTCATTATTTAACATTTCAAGAAGCAGTAGATGAGGGAAAAAAAGAGAAAAAAATTGTTTTATTAAAAATACGTTCTACAACATGTAAATATTGTGATCAATTAGATAAAATTTTATCTGGAAATGAGAAAGTAAAACTTCTTTTAAACCAATATTTTAAAGTGGTAAAGTTTAATATTGATTGTGACTCTATACCTTTGAATTTAAATATTCAAAGTACACCAACATTGGTTTTTCTTAATCCTCAAAATAAAGAAAAACTTATGCAAGTAGCTGGTATTGAGGCACTAGGAGAACTTTTAGAGGTTTTACAAGAAGCTATAGATGATGGTCATAATGGAGGCTATTTAAAAAAATAGAAAAAGGTAAAGATATGTATTTTATTAAAATATTTACAAGTATGATATTCGTGACTTTTTTAATGTCAAACTCAATAGAGACCATTGAGCCAAAACTAGCATTAAAAATGGTCAAAAAAAAAGATATAAACTTTATATCTGCAGAGGAATTAAAAAAAGGTATTACAGGAACAGTTGTTATTCCTCTCAATTATATTTCTGATTATAATATTCTTGGTAAGACTCCTTGTAGCCCACTTTATACATGTGTAGAGACTTTTCAAAAAATAATAGCTAGATTTGATTTTAATAAAGATAGTAAATTTATTTTCTATGATGATAGTTATGGTATCAATGCTACAACTTTATACCATATTTTCGAGAGTATGGGTTATAAAAATATTGCTTGGTTAAATGGGAATTATTCTAAAATTATAGGTCTTGATCCGAATCAAAAGGCTTATAATGGTTATCTAAAAGAGATTGAGGAGATTAATAGACTTTTAGAGAATGAGAATGAAATGGATATGATTAAAGAGTATAGAGAATCTTTATCTCAATTAAAAAGAAAACTTTCTATTTTAAAGCCACTTCTTCTTATCCAAAATATTGATTTTATAGAAAAAAATAGTTTAAATGGGAACTCTATCACGAGGGAACTCTCTTATGAGCATCTATCAGATGTAACAGAACTATCCTTGGCAGTAGATAATCTTCAAAGATATGGGTCTGAATCTAATATAACGATTATAGACAGTTGTGGTATGGTTGATATTGTTGGTAATAAATATGGTAACTATCTTCCTGGTGTAGACTTTCTAAACTGGAAAAGCTTGGTTAACAGGGAGAGTCAAGGAATGAAATCTAAAAAGATACTTATTGAAATATTTAATAAGCTTGGTTTGGAAAAAGAGAATCAAATATATACATATTGTATGAGTGGTAGTGAAAAAGCTTTTTATATGTCAACCGCTTTACGAATAGCAGAGTATAATAATGTAAAAGTATTTACAGGAAATTGGGATACTTGGATAGGAGATACAATTGAATAGTGTAGGAAGAGTTATTAAACTATTTATTTCAGAGAGTGGAGATAAAGGTCGTCAGAGTAAACCAAATATATCGGTAACACTTGATGGTGTAGAGGGGGATAAATTTTACAATAAAGACCCCCTACGAGCCATACTACTTACCTCAATACACAGTTATGATTTGGCACGAGAAAGAGAAATTTCAATGCCTTATGGTACGCTAGGAGAGAACATATTAATTGATTTTAATCTTTATCCTTTACCTTTGGGAAAAAAAATAAAAATGGGAGATGTACTTCTTGAGATGGTTCAGAATTGTACAGTTTGTAATTATCTTTCAGCTATTGATAAATCATTACCCAGTTTACTAAAAAATGATAGAGGTATATTTGTTAAAGTTCTTAATTCGGGGATAATAAAAGAGGGAGACGAGGTCTTTTTAATAGATTAAAAAGTGTTACTCATTAAAGAGTAACACTTAGGAGGCACAAAGGAGAATGACTTATTTAAGACCTTTGATTTTTTTAGATTCAGTAACTGTTTTACCAGAAAGGTCTGTCCAACTCATCTCTAACTTGTCACCTTTTTTAATACCATCTGCTTTAATTTGGAATTTAAAGATTGGATTTTTTGATAAAAATTGACTTGTAGACATATCAAATACTACTCTATCTCCAATTTTACCTGTTACTTGTGTGATGAAGTTTGCATCAACACCTTTTTTCTTTGCTGCATCATAAGGAAGCATAATGTGTGTTGCTTGAACCTTTGCTTTAAGAATGTCGCCTTTAACTTTTGCTTTGATTTTCATGTTACCCATGTTATTCCTTTCTTTTCGTTATCTATTTCGAGTTAATTATTTTTAGGTTGTTTGTGAGGGATTAACCTTCACATCCACCAAGTGCAACTTCTAGTTTTTGGTTAGCAGAATAGAATTTTCCATCTTTACCTTCAACTATTACAGTAATTGATCCAGAAGCTTTCATTTTGATTTTAGTTGTAAAATCAATAATACTACCTTCAACGATTGTAAATACAGCTACTGCAGACTCTGGGTTTGCATCTTGGAAAAGTGCTACTGATTTTGCATCAATTGAACTTTTGATAGTTACAGGGATAGCTCCACCATTACTTGCAATTTTTGGTGCTTTTACAGTAACATCATCACTTGCAGTTGGTTTAATATCTCCATATAGTGCTTTGATAGCATCATCTACATTGTGAGCAGTCCATGCATCTGGCTTCTCTTTTCTAAAGTTAACAGCACTTAAACTTGCTGGTACTAGTGCTACTGCAGCTAGACCTAAACCTAAAAATTTTCTTCTATCCATCGTAAAATCCTTTCGTGTGTGGTTGAATTGATAACACCATTCTAATAAAGAATCGTGTTAGATTTGTTGTGATTTATGACTGATTTAATATCAATTTTTTTGATTAAAAATATGTCTAATCATCACTTCCACAAGAGTATAGAAACTCTTAGTGGATTAATTGTGTAATTTAAGTCTTAGTGAAACTTATTGACTTACAGACATCATATAGTCTACAATCTCTTTGATTTTATCATCAGATAAAGAGGTTCCACCTTTTGGAGGCATACCACCTTTACCATTTATCGCATGATTATAAACAGTTTCTGCACCTTGTCCAATAACTTTAGCCCAAGCTTTTTTGTTACCTACTTCTGGAGCACCCATTGCATCTGTTGCATGACATACAGCACAAGATTTTTCATATCCTGCTTTTCCTGGATGATCTGCTTTTGCACCCTCTTTTTTAGCAGGAAGAGTTTTTTCATTGCTAAGTGGTGGATTAAATCCTCCAATTGCCATTTTAATTTTTTGAACTTCTGGTTTACCATCAAAACAATTTTTCATACAACGAGTTCCATTTCCATAATTGGTTACATCGTTATAGAATGCACGTGCATTGTCTGTACCTTTTGACCCATCAATATTTGGAATAAAACCATCTTTATTTGGCATTTTAATTTTGAGGAATTTTTCTCTATCTAGAGTATACTCATCATCAACCAAAACACCATCAATTTCAATTTCATTTACAGATAAAATATATGCGGTAATTGCATAAACTTCATCGTCACTTAAACTAAGTGGTGCAGGGTGTGGCATACCTGTTTTAATGTACCACCAAAGTGTACTTGCTTCTGGCCAGTATGAACCAAAGTTTCTAACTGGACCATCCATATCTGGACCTGTACGTTGATTTGTTAATGTTTTTTGTCCATCATAAGCATTACCTTTTGATAGTGCGGGATAAGAGCCTGAACCTGAACCAAAGTCTCCATGACACATTGTACATTTCTCTTCGTAAAGCTCATCTCCATCTTCAACAGAACCTGAACCTTCTGGAAGACCTGTACCATCTGGCATTACATCAATATCCCAAGCTTTAATCTCGTTGGCTGTTGCTGTTTTACCATAAGGTGTATGTGTTGAGTGTGCTTTTTCATTAACTGCGTATACTGCACTCATACCATTTATAACAGGGTATGTAACCCCACCATCAATAACTTTTTTACCATTAGCATAAACATCTTTTACACTATCGGATAGTGATGGAACTAATGCTCCTACAGCTGGATTACTTGTAGTAGTTTTTGTTGGAGCTACGGCTTTTTTCTCTACTTTTACAGAAGCCGTTTTTTCACTTTCGTTAGAAGCATTACATGCTGTTCCTAAAAGAACAACTGATGCAACAACTGCTGATGAAATAATTTTTTTATGATAAGATTTGAACATTTGTTACCTCCCCATTTGCTGCTACTGCCCATGTATGTATACCATTTCTATGGTAAACACCCTCTATACCGACAGTTGCTCTTTCGTTTTTAACTGTTGGTTGAATGTGACCTGCATCATCCATTGCACGAGATGAAAGAAGTAAAGGTTTACCATCATACTTATGCATAAATGAGAATCTCGTCCATGCTTTTGGTACGATAAGACCTTTTAATGGAGCTTCTTTCCAGTTTTTACCACCATCTAAAGAGATATCAACTGCTTTGATAGTTCCCATTCCAGACCATGCTAAACCTTCAATCTCTACCATATCCCCAACCTTAAGGTCTTTCCATGGTTTCTCTGGACAAGGAGATGTAATAACTGAGTTTACTTCATTGGCATAGAAATGTTGAATTGCTTTTCCACTTGGAGTAAGAGCTGTATATTTTGCAGTCTCCTCTTTACAGTAGAATGGCTCTTTTGCAAACTCTAGTCTTGCCAACCATTTTACACAAAGGTTACCTTCCCAACCTGGAACAAGAAGTCTAATTGGGTATCCTTGTTCTGGACGGAGAGCTTCTCCATTTTGACCCCATACAACCATAGCATCATCAAGAACTTTATCAATAGGAACAGTTCTTCCCATGTGTGAATTATCTCCACCCTCTGCAAGCATCCATAAAGCCTCTTTTTTAAGACCAAGGTCTTTAAGAATATCTTTAATGTAAACACCTGTCCACTCCGCACAAGACATAAAACCTTTTGCAAATTGAATAGAGTTAAATTGAGGTCCTCTCCACTCTGGTCCACCATTTGCTGGACACTCAATAAAGTGAATTCGTGTTACACTAGGGTATTTTTTTAACTCATCCATAGTCAATACAATAGGCTTTTCAACTAAACCATGAATCATAAGTCTATGTTGATTAGGATCAATATCTGGAGTACCACCATGACAACGGTTAAAGAAGAGACCATTTGGAGTAATAATTCCACATGAGTCTTGAATAGGAGTAACTGCGATAGACGCTTGGTTATTACCTGATTTAAGAATATCAGTTGTTCTTCTTGTAACATTATGCTCATAAGGAGATGGCATACCATATTTTTGGAAGTTAACATCTTTCCCTAACTCTAAGGCCCAAGGTTTCTCTTCGATGATATTCTCATCATCTTCTTTGCTTTCACGAATAGCAGCGTTCAGTGTTACAGGTGCTAACACGGATGTGGCAACTACAGCACTAGCTGAATAAGCAGCAGCTTTTCTGAAAAAATCTCTTCTACTGGTTAACTCCATAGCTTGTTCAGCTATTGAATCTAACTCTACTTCTGAAGTTTTAGTCATTTTATTCATTTGTCCTCCTTTTAGATTTGAAGTACTGTCTATCGCAGTACTCTCGGAACAACAAGATTATAAGGGATATGATTTTAAATGTCAAGCTATAAAAATTATATATTTTATAGTTTAGTATTATATAAAGTTCGAGGAAATTGATATAAAAAGTCACAATATTTAAAAAACTATATATAATGTATAGTTTTAGAAGCATTTTTAGAAGAGTTTTAAGCTTTATAGTTGATTAATATATTTATTAATGATGAATTATATAAATGTTATCAATTTTTTTTATTTTTTGGTTGTGTATAAATGAAACATTTTGAAAATAGAAGTGTTTTATTATATTCTATTTGATATATTAATGATAGTTATAATTATTATTAGAGCAATATCTATTTATTAATCAATGCTTTGATATAAAAATGCTCTTTTATTTTAAAAAAATGATTAAAAACTGGCTCTAAAAGGTTACATATTAGAATTTATTATAAATAAAATTGTTTAAAATTAATGATTACTTAATTTTATTTTGATTATGATAAAATATAAATTAGTGAAGATAACAAAGGATAGACATGACATTTGGAAAGATTTCAACAATATTAGCAGGATTACTCGTAAGTGTAACTATGGCACAAGCTGAATTAACAGCAGATTTTCATGGAATAAAAGGAAATGCTGATGCTCAGTCAAAAGCTTTTTTAAAAAAGATTGATAGCGTTGGTTTTCAATGGGCAGGAAACGATAATATTCAAATTCCTTATGAGAAAAAGTTTAAAGAGCGAAATCTTGATTTATTAAGTTTTTTTACCGTAACAAATCTAGATGTGATGAGAGAACTTCTTCTTAAAAATCCTGATTTTGGTGCTTATGCTCCTTATAATATGCTTTTTTATAAACTTCTTGATGATAAAGAAAAAGTAACATGGTTTGGTCATTTAGACGCAGACTTAATGTTAAATATTATTGGTGAAAAAGATGAAAAAGCACGAAAAACATTCAAGGATATGGTTGCAAGTTTAGATGAAGTTGCAATGAAAGAGCTTAAACCAACTGAATCTAAAAAGCTTGAGTATAGTGATAAACTTCCTGAAAAACCATTAACTAAATTGGTAATGAAACTTCCTGATAATCTAAAAGATACTGATGCTGTAACAGAATGGGTAGAAGAGTGGATTGAAGAGCATGATGGAGCTTTTGTAAAGCATGAGTTTATTATTGCTGGTTTCTTGGATTTCAAATTAGAGTATGATGATGCAGAGGCAGATTTTGATAAGTATGATGCTTATTGGGTCTCATCACTATGTCACTTTAAATTTTCTAACTCGGTATTTAATCATAATGAACCACAAGCAGGACTTTTTGCTCCATGTTCAGTTTATTTCTACATTCCAAAAGGTTCAAAAGAGCTTCACGTAGGTTATGGTTCTGTTGAAAACTGGTTAGCAACAACTGGAATCAAAGATAAGAAGATGCGAAAAGATATGTTAGAGATTGATGCTGAAGTGGTTAAAACATTTAAAGAGTTAGGTTTTGAACTAGAAAAATAATCTATAGAAATAGATTACTTTTTATAAAAAAGAGTGAATGTTATTCACTCTTTTTCTCTTCTTCTGGACTCTTTTCAGAAGGTTTAATTCTTTTATCTTTTAAGTCTTCATAATGTTTGTGCTCTTCAATTTTTCTTAGTTTTTGTCTCTCTGTTAATCGAAGTTTCTCTTTAAGTGCTTTCATGGCTGCTTTTTGAGCAGGCCCTTTCTTACATTCAAAAACAGCATCCTCTTGACCATCACTATATATAATTCGAATAGCTTTCCCATCATACTGCACATTTCGCATTTGTGAGTAGTAGTATTCATCACACTCTCCACCACCACCAGGTAGCTCTACACACCCTTTTGGTATAGGTGCACGAGCAGGATTCAGAAGATTAAACTTTGATGCTTTCTTACAGATACTAAAATACTCTCTAGATAGAATAAGGAATTCTAGTTTTTGAGTTGATGTAATTGGTTTTTTTCCTGCAGTTTTTCCAAATGGGGGATAGGGTATTTTAGTTACCTCAACAGGGAATTTAAAGACTTGAGGTTTAGTATCAAACTCTTCATCTTTATCTGAAAAGCTCTGAATGTTATCTCCCTCAAAGCTAATCTCTTTATTTATTCCTGCCTCTATCCCTTTTTCAAAAGCATCTAATTTAGCTTTTGCTTTGATTGGAAAATTGATATAGCTTCTGTAGGCAAAAAGAAAGAATGATACAGTAACAATAGTCGCAATGATACTGAAAATAATACCTACAAGGTTACCAATACTGACACCCAAAAACATAAAAAAGATAAGAAAGATACTAATCCATATAAAACGATCCCCCCCTTCAGACCAAAAATAATCTGTATAAAGGCGAATTTTATGAGCATTTAGCTCTTTACTACAGGTTGTATTCTGTTTCATAGCTGTTTTTTTCTTTGCAAATTTAGTGTTTAAACTATAAGCAATAGAGCCTAGAAAGGCTAAAAAAAGTAGCCCTAACATGATTAACATTAATATTGTCGCGACGGTTTCTACAGTAGTTGTCATTTTCTTTTCCCATTTTTAAGTAAAATTATAGCGAAAAAAGTAAATCTTTTTAAACTTATAGATAATTATTGTTGCTCTTTATCAAGATTTTTTGTTACAATGCAAAAAATTATTAAGAGTGGTGTGTATAATCTATGAAAAACTTAATTATCGTTGAGTCCCCAGCAAAGGCTCGTACTATCAGTAACTTTCTTGGAAAAGAGTATAAAGTCGTTGCTTCCAAGGGGCATATTCGGGATTTACCTAAAAGCTCTTTTGGAATCACAGTTGAAGAGGATGGAACCTTTGTTCCAAAGTACTCTATTCCTCGTGAGGTAAATCCAACGGTTAAAGAGCTAAAAAAATTAGCTAAAGAGGCAGAAACTATCTATATTGCAACCGATGAAGATCGTGAGGGAGAGGCAATTGGATACCATATTGCTATGGCAATTAAAAAAGATCCTGAATCATTACCACGGATTGTTTTCCATGAAATTACTAAAACAGCTATTCATCATGCTTTAGAAAATCCTAGAAAACTTGATATGGATGCTATTAATGCTCAACAAGCAAGAAGACTTCTTGACCGTATTGTTGGCTATAAACTCTCGCCACTGTTGGCAAGTAAAATTCAAAAAGGTTTGAGTGCAGGACGTGTTCAAAGCTCCTCTTTAAAGATTGTAATTGACCGAGAACGTGAAATTAAACTCTTTAAACCAGAAGAGTATTGGACAATTGATAGCTTATTTGAAAAAAATATAGAGGCATCCATTTTCTCTTTTAATGGTAGTAAAATTGATAAAATGACCGTTAAAAATGAGTCGATGGCTCTAGAAATAGTAGGCTCAGCACTTAAAGAGAGTTTTGTTGTTGAATCACTAGAGAAAAAAGAGAGAAAGAGTAAAACTCCTCCTCCTTTTATGACTTCGACGCTTCAGCAGAGTGCTTCAACCCAGTTAGGCTTCTCTCCAAAAAAGACAATGATGGTTGCTCAAAAACTTTATGAAGGTGTTAAAACAGATAAAGGAAACATGGGTGTAATTACCTATATGAGAACCGATAGTTTAAACTTGGCAAAAGAGGCAGTTTCGCAAGCCCGAGATTATATTCATGGTCAATTT
>Ga0256827_10002590_pt1 | contig 11577 bp, 9 predicted proteins | sample CV84metaG_FD_185977 | JGI IMG/M metagenome (GOLD analysis project Ga0256827, IMG submission 185977) | Hydrothermal vent microbial communities from East Pacific Rise, Pacific Ocean - CV84 | ecosystem: Environmental > Aquatic > Marine > Hydrothermal vents | place: Pacific Ocean: East Pacific Rise... | reverse complement strand
CTATATAAGAGGCTCAGTAGTCTCTACCAACCAAACCTCTATGGTTGAGTTTCAAAAAGAGAGAGCTATAAACTTTTTTGAGGCAGATTTTATCTCTATAGAGTCGCTCAAGATGAGAAACCACAACAGCAAGATCAGAGTCATAAAGGCGATAGATGGAGAACTCATCACCAAAGAGGTTTGGGAAGAGCCAACCATCCAAGATGATCTAATCATTTCCGATACCTCACGAGATATACTCAAAATAGTAGTACTAAACCGATACCAAAAAGATAGCAGACCCTCCATAGATTTCATAGAGGGGTTTGGTATCCAAAAAGGGGCGATAGCCTCAACCATAGCTCACGACTCTCACAACATCATAGCTGTAGGGGTAGATGACAGGTCAATAGCCAAAGCGATAAACCTACTCATAGAGCAAAAGGGAGGCATCAGTGCAGTATACGAAGATCAAAGCGAACTTCTCCCCCTAGAGATAGCAGGTCTCATGAGCCAAAAAGAGGGTGTAGAGATAGCAAAAGCCTATCAAAAACTAGACAATATAATCAAAACCCAAATGAACTCCACCCTCAAAGCCCCCTATATGACCCTATCATTTATGGCTCTGCTTGTGATCCCTGAGATCAAGATGAGCGACAAGGGGCTGTTTAGTGCTAGAGGGTTTAGGTTTGTTTCGAGGTATGTTTAATGCATACATCCCATATAAATCTCTGCTGTTTTTATATAGGCATCGGGGATCTCTTTTTTGACCTTGGCTAGACTCTTTGAGACATTATCACCTGTAGCCAAGACCACAATATAGTACCCATCTCTCATCTCAGCATAGGCACTAGTGTGTTCTATACTGATATACTCCCCATCATCATAACGCCCTCGACCAAGATAACAAGGATACTCCGAAAAGTCATCACACTCCTCTTTGGAGAAGGTCAAAAAGCTATTTTTATCAAACTTCAGCCCTCTTAGGTCAAGCTTGATCTTTAATCTCTTTGCCATTTTAGAGGCAAAGCTTTTGGCTTCATCATAACTAGTCGTCGATTTACCTATCAAAAACTGCTTTTTTGCTGTCTCTGAGAAGACCTCATCTTTGGATATTAGTTGTGTTGAGGTTATTAGCATTAGTATTATTAGTAGTTTTAGGGGGTTCATGTTTTTCCTTTTCTCCTTTTTTAATAGTCATGACCAATTGATTTTATTTAGAGACCCGTTTACCCCATCTAAACTTATCTCTGTACCAACCATTTAGATCAGAAATCGTTACCGAATTGGCTCGTCCACTACTTGCATGGATAAACTTAGCATTTCCAATATAGATACCTGAGTGGTTGACATGACCTCTTGCATAAGTGTCAAAAAAGACCATATCTCCCTCTTTTAGTTCAGACTTGGATAGTTTTTTACCTCTCACTTTGGATTGAGATAGAGAGGTTCTAGGTATAGCGATTCCAACACTTTTATAGACAGCATAGACAAACCCAGAACAGTCGAAACTTTTAGGGCCAATCTCTCCATATTTATATGGTTTACCAAAATGTTTTTTGGCTTGATTTACAATAATATTCTTGGACTCAATACCACTTGATAGAGATTTTGAAGCTCTCTCTGCACACCCTATAGTCAACGATAGAAATAGTACAATTAATATAATTTTTCTCATAAAATATCCTTTTTGACTCAAAATATAGACTCTCCTATCTTACCATACCTATGTTTAAAGCAGAAATCAGAGCATTGACTGACGCGTAAGATATATTGACAGCTTCACCTACAGCATAGATTACTCTGCCATCCATTTTGACACCAAAATAGGCAACAGCTTTGGAGTCTGCCCCTATTGTTTTAGCATGTTCAAAATACTCTACTACCTCAAACTCAACACCATGTTTTGTATAGATCTCAGAGATCGCTTCGATAATACCTGATGCGGTTATACTCTCAAAAAAATGATTATCTTCTACCCTAAAATCTCCTGATAGAGTAACTACTCTGTCACTTATATCGATATGAAGATTCTCTACAGAGATTTTATCTTGACGATTGACAAAAACCTTTTCAAAATACTCCTTTATCATCCTTTCACTCATCACACCATCTATCTTGTCACTCTGCTCTTGAATCACCTTTCCGATATAAGGCTCCATCCGTTTTGGGATCTTATATCCATACTGGGTGTTGAGAATATAGGCTACACCACCCTTGCCTGATTGGGAGTTTATACGGATGATCGCATCATAGTTACGCCCTACATCTTTAGGATCGATAGGCAAGTATGGGACATACCACAACGCCCCCTCTTTCTGTTTTGCCATCCCCTTTTTGATCGCATCTTGGTGTGAACCTGAGAATGCTGTATAGACCAACTCCCCTACATATGGATGACGTACATGAGTTGCTATCTCATTGGCTGACTCTACTGTTTTGACGATCTTATCTACATCAGAGAAGTCTAATTTTGGATCAACCCCTTGGGTATACATATTTAATCCCACAGTTACAATATCTACATTACCCGTTCTCTCACCATTACCAAGTAGTGTCCCCTCTACTCTATCTGCTCCTGCCATCAATGCAAGTTCAGTAGATGCCACAGCACATCCTCTATCATTGTGGGCATGTACACTGATCAAGACCTCATCCCGTCTCTTGATATTTCTACATATCCACTCTATCTGATCAGCATATATATTGGGAGTGGCCGCCTCTACGGTAGAGGGTAAATTTAAGATAACCTTCTCTCCATTTTGGGGATTCCACTCATCTACTACTTGGTTACAGATCTGTGCAGAGAACTCCAACTCAGTCTGAGTAAAGCTCTCAGGAGAGTACTCAAAACGGACATTGCCATCAAATGAAGCGAAATGTTTTTTGACCCACTTTACCCCCTCTAGTGCCATAGATATAATCTCATCTTGGCTCTTGCCAAAGACTATCTCTCTCTGCATTGTGGAGGTGGAGTTATATAGATGGACTATCACATTTTTAGCCCCTCGCAACGCCTCTGCACTTCTCTGGATCAAATGCTCTCTAGCCTGTGTCAATATCTGAATCGATACATCATCGGGGATTAGATCATTTTCGATCAAATATCGAGTAAACTCGAACTCCACCTCACTAGCACTAGGGAATCCTATCTCGATCTCTTTGAACCCCATCTCTACCAAAAGCTTAAAAAATCTCACTTTTTTATCCAAGCTCATCGGCTTGATCAATGACTGATTTCCATCTCTTAGATCAACTGAACACCAAATTGGTGCTTTGGTTATTTCACTGTCGGGCCATCTTCTGTTCTCTATTTTTATCTTGTTAAACTTATTGTATTTCATAATTTTATTTCCTAAAAGGTATATATAAAGGGTATAAGGCGTAAACTACGCATTAAAAATTTTGTTGAATGGGGTGTTGTGGTTTCTAATCTACTAGAGACCAAGAAGTAAAAGTAAGAGCAGAAGAAGTGCAGTAACTCCAGTAAATGGATTTTGATAGTTGTGGTAACTTATCATGACTTCTCCTTGTTTTTTAGGAAGTGTATCAGAAAAAAGCCTATTTGTAAAGAAAAACTCTCTATCTTATGGTGCAAAAATGTGGTTTAACTTATCCACAATATAAATCCCTGTAGAGATGGTAATAACCAAAAAAGATAGATAATATCCAACAATAGGAAGCAGTTTCTGTAACTCTAGCAACTCTAAATCATAGCTCATAATATCTCCTTAAGTTGAGTTTTAAATCATATTTAATATAATATATAATACTATTACTTAATATTTTTTTAAACTGGAGAATTAAATAATGAATTTTATACAAAAGTCTATTTTGATACTCTCTCTTTTGCTAGAGATGGCATCAGGATTTGAGATAGATCCATACCCCGAGAAGACAAACCAATCTCTAACAGAGATTTTCAGTTATAACTGTCTACAGATGACACAGAGTCAACAGATGCTCAAAGCCTATGTGATGATAGGATTAGACAACAGTTTTCAAAATCCAAAAGAGAAGCTCAGTAAAGCTATAGTTGCCTATGATAAAAGAATGTATAAAATTAGAGATTACTTTTATAAAAAATTAAATGAAAAAACACACCAATCAGGAAGAGTCGCATTTGATGAGGCACTAGAGCTATGGAAAACAAATAAAAAGATGATGGAGATTAGACCTACTAGAAAAAATGTACTACTTCTTCGTGCAAATTTTTTACTGATGATAGACAAGCTACTAGCGGGTACAAAGCCGATAGCTACACCTGATCTAGAACTTATCTCTCTAACTGGAAAACTATGTAGAAAGCCTATGGAGGTTACAATTGATTATCTATTGAGAATATGGGGAGTGGAGCTTCCTAACTATCAAAAAGAGGTAGAGAAGACGATAGGAGAGTTTCATAAAAATATAACAACACTATCTAAAAATAAACTAAATAATGAAGAGAGTCAAGCACTACTAAAAAAAGCAGAAAAAGAGTTTAAGTTTTTTGAATTTATGTACAATTCAAAAAGCAAATTTATTCCATCACTGTTATCTAAAAAAGCTGATGACAACTTTATTATTATACGCAGTATCAAACAGATATATAAAAAAGTCGCTTCATCAAACTAAGAGAGTATCTCTCTTAGTTCTTAGTAAATTCTACTCTTTATCAAAAAAACCACCATCTCTAAGGATATCGATATTCTCTCGTATAGAGTTCACTGATTTAGCAAACTTGGCTTTGGTATCATCATCAAAATCAAGCTCAATAATCTTCTCAACACCATTTGCACCAATCACACATGGAACACCTACTGCAACATCACTATAACCATACTCACCATCGAGCATAGCACAACTTGGGATCACTTTCTCTTCATCACTTAAGATCGCTTCTACCATCATTGAAATAGCTCTTCCAGGAGCATAAAATGCTGATGTTTTTAGATATTTTACGATCTCTGCACCACCATTTTTTGTTTTGGCTATGATCTCATCCATATCCTCTTGTGAGATAATTTGAGATAAAGGAACTCCACCGACATTAGTAATCTGAGGATAAGGTATCATATTTTCACCATGATCACCAATTACCATTGATCTAGTCTGTGCCGCACCAAATCCTGTCTTTTGATAGATCTGGTATGACATTCGTGAGCTATCCAATGCTCCACCCATACCGATGATACGGCTTCTATCCCAACCTGTTACATGATGTACCACATAAGTCATAACATCTAATGGATTAGAGACACAAAGAATAATAGCGTTTGGAGAGTATTTTTTGATATGACCTGTCACCTCTTTTACGATACCAGCATTGATATTAAGTAGATCGGCTCTTGTCATCTCTTTTTTTCTAGGAACTCCTGCTGTTATCACCACAACATCACAATCACTCAGATCTTCTGGTTTTATAGCTGCTTTGACCACGGTACCTCGTGGAGCATAGTTGGTTGCTTGTGCAATATCTATAGCTTTACCTATAGCAACCTCTGGATAGAGATCGTATAGTAAAATCTGATGACATGTCCCACTCAATGCCAACGCATATGCAGCACTAGCTCCTACAGACCCTGCTCCTATTATCGCTACTTTTCTTCCTGTCATTTTCTATTCCTTTTATCTTTTATTTATTTTACTTCGAGTCCAAATGTAAATCCAGCTTTTACTTTTTCAATAAGTACAGGAACAACATCTGCATAGTCACCAACGATAGCAAAATCAGCATTGCTAAAGATAGTCTCTTTTGCATTGTTGTTGATAGCTACAATAGTCTCAGACTCTTTCATACCTGCTATATGCTGAACAGCACCAGAGATACCAATTGCTACATATACTTTTGGTCGAACTGTTTTACCTGTTTGACCAATTTGTCTCGCATACTCAGATACTCCTTCATCAACCATAACACGACTCGCTGCCCACTCTGCATTGACCCCTTGCTCTTTGAGTGCTTCTGCTAGATCTTTGACCATTTGCATACCATCACTAGTTGTTCCTCGTCCACCAGCTACGATAATATCAGCTTCAAATAGACCCTGCATACCACCCTCACCAATAACCGTTTCAATAATCTCAGAAACAAACTCAGAATCATCTAGTGTGGGAGTAAATGGTGTTATTTTACCCTCTTTAGTATCATCTCTTGTTGGTACTTCAAATGTCCCAGCTCTTGCTGTTGAGATTTGAGGACATACAAAACCGATAATAGTAGCTAGTTTAGACTCACCATAAGTAGGTCTTCTTGACTCCAAGATAGGAGCATAGATTACCTGCTCTTTTGTCTCTTTGTTTCTATGCTTATGTTCACCAATAATAAGTTGAGTACAATCAGCTGTTACACCTGAACCTCTCTTGACCCCTATTCTTGGAGCAAGTTCTCGTCCCGCTGTAGTTGCGGCAAAGAGTGCTATCTCTGGATTTCTCTCTTTAATTACTTGTGAAAAGATCTCAGAGAATGGCAAGATACGATACTCTTCGAGTCTCTCATCATCAACTACAATCACCTCATCAGCACCGTGAGCAATAAGCTCTTTTGCCAAATCTCCAACATTTTTACCAATAAGTAGAGTGGTAACTGTTGTTCCATCTTCTAACTCATTAGCTAAATTTCTAGCAGGAGTAAGCAACTCTAGTGATGGTCTTGAGATCTCACCTTTGACCACTTCTGCCCAAGTTAAGATACCTGATGCACCTTTTCTAAAGTCAATTCGCTTGAGAGTAGTATTTGCTTTTTTAGCTTTTTTGGCTTTTTTAGCTTTAACCTCAATACTATTTTTTCCCTCTTTCATCTGAGCTAGTAGAGAGTCAACTAACTCTACTTCATTATGACCTTCTGCTACTTTGGCAGGAGCTCTTTCACTCTTGATAGTTGCTACTTTTGATACGATAGTAGGACTTCCTCCCTCTCCTGGGACTCCAATTCCGATAAGCTCTGTGCCTAAACCAACATCATCAATATTAAACATCTTGATTTCAGCTTTTCTAGCTTTGATAGCTCCACTAAGTGTCGCTCTTCTAGGATCAATACCTGTTGGAGTAAAGCTCATCGCACAAGGGAGAGGCAGACTCATCATCTGATACCCACCCTCAATGATTCTTTTGGCATGAACTCGACCATCTACAAAATCAGCAGTCTCAATAAATGTACCCTGTGGGATTCCCATAAACTCCGCAACTTGTGAAGGGACATGAGCTGTATCACCATCAGAGGTTTGACGACCTGCCACGATGATAAAATCCTCATCTTTGCCTTTTCCAAAACCAAGATGTTTTAACATATGAGAGATAGCCAAACCAGTAGCATAGGTATCTGACCCACCAAGTCTTCTATCACTTAGAAGATAGGCTTCATCATAACCCATAGCCAATGCACCCTCTAGTGACTCAGTAAAAGATGGTGGTCCCATTGAACATACGATAAGTCTTGCTTCTGGATATTCACTCTTGATTTGAAGACCAGCTTCCAACCCATATTGACAGTCAATATTAATAATTGACTTTGCTTTTGTTCTGTCCATTAGACCATCATCACCCATTCTCATTTCGGATGGTAGTGGTACTTGTTTCATTAAACTAATTATTGTCATATTCATTACTCCTTGGGCTTACATATAGCTATATTCTGGACCATCACCACCATAAGGTGTTGTCCAAGTTATTCCACCGTTTGGTGATTTGATGTCACATGTTTTACAGTGTACACAATTCTCTGCGTGGAGTCTTAGTGATTTTGCACCACTATTTCTATCGACATGAAGCTCATAGACCTCAGCAGGACAGAAAGAGGCACAAGCTAACCCATACTCTTCGATATTAGAGGCTTGAAATTGAGTCTCGTTATTTATAACTAAATGGACAGGTTGAACCTCATCATGCATCGCTTTAGAATAGAATACAGAGGTAACTTTATCAAAGGTTAGTTTTTTGTCAAACTCTAATTTATCTGCAAATCGTTGTGCAAAAGGAACACCCTTGAAGAGTGAAGACTTTTTAGTAGTATCTAAATCAGCTTCAACATCAGGAACAAAGAGACAAGTACCTCCTGTAACTAACTGTATACCCATTTTGAGTCCACCTAGCATCATACCCTCTTGCATAACTGCTCTCATATTTCGAATAGGGTACATCTCTCTATAGATAAAACTTGCATTGACAAGCTCTTCATATTTAGCAAGAGTATCTTTTGATGTGTCATCTTTCTCTAGAGCAATAACTGCTGTCTGAGCAGCCGCTATACCTGATCCAATAGCAAGGTGAACACCTTTAAGTCTAGCTGTAGTCAAGAACCCTGCACTATCTCCAACAATCATCAGATTGTCTTCATAATATTTTGGCATAGAGTTCCATCCACCCTCAGGGAGTGTTTTTGCACCAAACTCGATTACTGAACCACCCTCTAAAAACTTGGAGACATAAGGGTGTGTTTTCCATATCTGCATAGCAGCATGTGTGTCAAAAGTTGGATCTTCATAATCAAGACCAACAACCAATCCAAGAGCAACTCTATTTTCACTCAAACCGTAAATAAATCCTCCACCAAACTCTGACTTATCTTTAAGTGGATAACCAAAAGTATGGTAGACTGCTCCTGCCTCAATGTTCCCTTCTGGAACTTTCCAAATCTCTTTGACTCCTAGAGAGTAGATTTGAGGATTTTTACCTGAATCTAAATTAAATCGTTCGATCACCTTTTTAGCTAAGCTTCCTCTTGTACCCTCTGCCAAAACTGTAATCTTTGCCTCAACAACAGTTCCTGCTTGGTAATTTTTCTGCTTGACTCCATGATGGTCAACCCCTGTATCTTTAGTCTTGACTCCTGCTACTTTGCCATTGTCATCATAAAGAATATCATCAACAGCAAATCCTGTATAGATCTCAACACCTTTGCCCTCAGCAATCTTTGCTAGATACCTACAGATCTCTCCTAATGAAGCAATCTGGTTACCTTCATTATTCATATAAGGGGGATGGAAAGGTAACTCCATCTGTCCATTATCATTTAACTTTACAGTAACATCTGTTGAAACTTTGGAGTCAAATGGCATCCCATCAAACTCCTCAGAACTCAAAAGTTCCTTAAATACATCAGGTATCAATACTGCCCCTGAGAGTATATGTGCACCGATTGAACTGCCTTTTTCAATCAACATTATCCTCTTATTCTTATCTAACTTATTTGCCAATTCAATTGCAGTAGCAAGTCCAGAAGGACCACCTCCCACAATCAGCACATCGGTTGAAATAACATCATGATTATCCATCAAATTTTCTCCCTATGGTTTTTAAATCACTTATAAATATAAAAATTAATTTTATTGATTAAAATCATTATCTCTACTTATGAGCGTCAATAAAAATATCATATTTATATAAAATTTAACAAGTTAGATTATGTTGAGTTGAGTAAAAAAAGTAGTTTTGTGGAAAAGAGTAACAAATATCTGTGAGTGTGATGATAAATATTAGGAATATTTATCATCACAGAGCATAAAAAAAACGTTGAATTAACTATCAAAAAACTTTAATTCATAGAGTTTGTCAACCATCTCTTGAACAGAAGCTACAGAATTTGCAAAATTTCTCTTTTGTGGAGGTGTCAAACTCATCTCAATAACCTTCTCTGCTCCACCAGCACCAATCATAACAGGTACTCCTGCAACTACACCTTTATAACCATACTCTTTTTCACCATTTCTCTCTTCAAGTCCTATAGCACAAGAGTGAATTTGGTTGGTATCTCTGAGTATCGCCTCTACCATTACTGTTGTAGATTTTGCAGGTGCATAATAGGCAGAACCATTTCCTAAGAGGTTAACTATTTCAGCTCCTCCATTTTGAGTCTTCTCGACTACTTCTGCTATCTGTTTAGTATCTAGTAGATCATCGATCTGTACCCCAGCAACAGTCGTAAATCTTGGTAAGGGAACCATTGTATCTCCATGTCCACCCATAACTGTAGCACGAATCTGTCCCGCTCCATATCCAAGCTTCTCATAGATAAAGTGAGCCATTCGAGCAGAATCAAGGATACCAGCCATACCAAGCACTCTCTCTCTTGGAAATCCTGTCTCTTTTAGTGTCACATAGGTCATAACATCAAGTGGATTTGAAACAACAATAACTATAGCATCAGGAGCATACTCTTTAATCTCTCTTGCATAGTTTTTAACAATCTCTGCATTCATCAATAGTAGATCATCTCTACTCATCCCTGGAGTTCTTGGAGCTCCCGCTGTGATTACAACAATATCAGAATTGGCCATATCTTCTGGCCCTCTTGCAGCTTTTACGATAGTATGCTGTCTAGCTGCATTTGCAGCTTGGGACATATCTAATGCTTTTCCTTGTGCTACATCTTTGTTTCGTCCTCGGAGAACCACATAGTGACAAAGTCCGTTCATTGCTAATATAAATGCTACTGTTGAACCAAAATTCCCTGTACCTATAACTGTTACTTTTTTACCTTTTGCCATTAAAATCCTTAGTGTTAAAAAATTGTTTGTTTATATACTCTTCTACTTTTAGCTTGAAAATACATACCAAGAAATAGATATACATTGCCAAAGGGAGTCTGAAGATAAAATATGGGAACAAACTTGTGCTAATTATATCGTGAGACGACAATAAATATAAAGCATTCCACTCTATTAGGTGTTACTTTTTGAACTCCTGAGAAGAGGAGAAACACTCTTTAGAAAAAATTAAGTTATTTTATAACAAAATCAAATTATATAAAATCAATAAAGCATCTAAAAGAGCGTTAAGAGTTTCGAAACTACATCTTCATCAGTAAAAATTTTTATAAAACGAACACCATAACGCATAAAATGTTTCCTATTTTGCCTATCATGTTGATCCAATTTAGATAAATATTTTTTTATACTACTAGAGCCAAAATAGGTATCTATTTTACTATGAGTTCGAGGGCTACTTAAGACTACCTCTCCCAAATTTTGAGGAGACTCCTCCTCTCTATCTCGTACTACAATAGCAATCACCTCATGCCTCTGAGCCAAAAGAGATAGATCTATCTCCTCCAAAAAATCTCCAATGACAAAAAGTAGAGAGGATTTAGATACTCTATTAAATAGATCTCCCATGACAAAACTATAATCCAAAGAACTACCCAATAGAGGAGCATCATAGAGTTTTTTGGAAAACTCATTTATATGATATATCTGTTTTGTTGGAGGTGTTACATATATATTTTTGGCTTGATAACCAATACCCAAAAACAGATCTCCACTCTGCTGTGAAGCATAGCCTAAAATAGTGGCTATCTCTGTAATTTTATGCTGTTTGGCATTTCCCTCTCCGAAGTATAGACTACCATCCATCAAGGTACAAACAACTACAGAGAGTTCTCTATTAGCATGAAACTGTTTGATATATGGTTTTCCCAACTTAGCACTAACTACCCAGTTGATCTTACGAATATCATCCCCCATCTGATACTCACTCAACTCTGAAAAATCATATCCCTCTCCATGTAGCTTTGAGAGGTTATTTCCACTTAGCAGAGTATAAACCTCTCTTTTGGCTCTAAGTTGAAGAACTTTTAGATCATGATTCATGGGATAGCAACAGTCTCTATGATAGTCGAGA
>Ga0256827_10002589_pt1 | contig 11577 bp, 13 predicted proteins | sample CV84metaG_FD_185977 | JGI IMG/M metagenome (GOLD analysis project Ga0256827, IMG submission 185977) | Hydrothermal vent microbial communities from East Pacific Rise, Pacific Ocean - CV84 | ecosystem: Environmental > Aquatic > Marine > Hydrothermal vents | place: Pacific Ocean: East Pacific Rise... | reverse complement strand
AGTTCTAAAAATAGACTCAAACCGATGATAGAAGGTCGTCCAGACTGGTGTATCTCTCGTCAGCGTTCATGGGGTGTACCTATAGCATTTTTCCGTATCAAGAGTACAAAAGAGGTTATCTTTGATGCAGATGTGTTAGAACACATCGCAGCACTTTTTGATCTGCATGGTGCAGATGCTTGGTATTCTATGAGCAATGCAGAACTGTTACCAGCAGGCAGTAAGTATAATCCTGATGATTTAGAAAAAATCTCAGACATTTTAGATGTATGGTTTGACTCTGGTTCTACATGGAATTCAGTACTAAGTTCTGGTAACTATGATGCGGGTGAATACCCAGCATCATTGTACATAGAAGGTTCTGACCAACATAGAGGTTGGTTCCAGTCTTCATTGTTACTCTCTTCGGCAGTGAACCAAGTATCACCATACAAAACACTCATCACACATGGATTTACCGTAGATGATAAAGGTGAGAAGATGTCTAAGTCTAAGGGTAACGTGGTTGCTCCAGATAAGGTCATCAAGCAGTATGGTTCTGAGATTTTACGTCTATGGGTAGCACTTAGTAACTACCAAACAGATTTGAAAATCTCTGATGGGATACTCAAACAAACAGCAGAGCAGTACAGAAAAATACGAAATACCTTTAGATTTTTACTTGCAAATGTAGATGATTTAGAAGTATATGTAGAAGCAGACGCGTATGGTGAGCTAGACAGATGGATACTTACTAAAGCTAGAGAAGTATTTGCTTCAGTGAAAGCGAGTTTTGATGCTTACGATTTCTTAGGTGGATTTGCAACGTTAAATCACTTCATCACAAATGAGCTAAGTGGAATCTATATGGATATCACGAAAGACAGACTCTACTGTGAAGATAAAAATGATGCAGTAAGACGTGCAACACAGTCAGCTATGGCACACATATCTAAGTCTATGCTTGGACTTGTAGCTCCTGTACTTACTTACACAGCAGATGAGATACTCGAATATGCTCCAGCACTCTTCAAGGGTGATATGAAAAATGTATTTGACCTTGTGTATGTAGAAGTACCAGAAGTTGAGAAAAGTTTTGATGATGCAGTACTAATGGAAGCTAGAGTAAAATTCTCAGAAGCTGTTGATAAACTCAAAAAAGAGAAACTTATGAAGTCTACACTTGAAGTGGAGATAGCAGGAGACATGAGCATCTTTGCTATCAGTCATAGTAAAGACTTAGAAGACTGGTTTGTGGTATCTGCTATGAAAGCTAGTTCTGAGGGTGAGCAAGTGGCTACCTTTGAAGTAGAAGGTAAAATATTTACTGTTCACAAAGCAACAGCAGCAAAATGTCCTAGATGTTGGAGATTTACGTCTTCATCAGAAGAGCATGCTTGTGAGCGTTGTGCTAAGGTAGTTGCATAATGTTTGATATGACACAGCCTATCGGGATGGAAGTAATTATCGGTTCGATCGTTTTTATTTTAGGATTGGTTGGTATTGGATTAGCTGTTGTAGCGTATTATAAAAAGAAATTAAAAGTTTAGGGAGTATTGAGTGATAACACTAAAAGAAGCATTAACAAAATCTAATGAAGATTTAGCAGAACTTAGAGCCCAACTTAAAGCAAAGGCAAAAGAGTCAGGACTTAATGCCTATGTAGGGTTTGAAAGTTCAGGTGAGGGCGTGCCTATTCTCATTAAAGATAATATTCAAGTTAAAGACTGGTCTGTAACTTCAGGTTCCAAAATATTGCAAGGATACATTGCTCCTTATGAAGCAACAGCGATCAAAAACCTTAAATCTAAAGGAATGATGGCATTTGGACGTGCAAATATGGATGAGTTTGCCATGGGTTCTACGACAGAGAGTTCTTTTTATGGGGCAACGAAAAACCCACACGGAACCAACAGGGTACCGGGTGGAAGTTCAGGGGGATCGGCTGCAGCTGTGGCAGGTGGCATCGCTATTGCTGCACTTGGCTCAGATACAGGCGGGTCTATCCGTCAACCGGCAGCATATTGTGGTGTGGTAGGGATGAAACCGACCTACGGAAGAGTAAGCCGTTTTGGTCTGGCTGCCTATGCTTCAAGCCTTGACCAGATAGGACCCATAGCCCAAAACGTAGAAGATGCGGCTATCTTGTATGATGCCATCAAAGGGCATGATGACAAAGATTCTACTTCAGCAGACTTTGAGATAGAAGATATCGCCAACACTATGGATGCAGACAGAAAGTTGACCATTGCAGTGATAGATAACTACATCTCTGAAGCAGATGAAGAGATACAAGTTGCCTATGTACAGACAGTTAAAGCATTAGAAGAGGCTGGACATACCATTGTACATAAGAATATGCAAAATACGAAGTATGATATTGCAACATATTATATTTTGGCAACAGCGGAAGCGGCTACGAACCTTGCACGTTTTGACGGAGTGCGTTACGGTACTAGAGCAGAGTCTAAAAATACGGAAGAGCTCTTCTTTAAAACAAGAAGTGAAGGGTTTGGTACAGAGGTAAAGAGACGTATCTTACTGGGTAACTTCGTACTCTCTTCTGGATATTATGACGCGTATTATGTGAAGGCACAGAAGGTAAGACACTTGATCCGTGATGAGTTCAACGCTATCTTTAAAGAGGCAGACCTTATTTTATCACCTGTGGCACCATCGGTTGCACCTAAGATAGGTGCATCGGAAGATCCGCTTAAGATGTATAAGAGTGATATGTACACGATTGCGATCAACCTTGCAGGACTTCCGGCTATTTCACTGCCAGTAGCGAAGAATGATGAGGGTATGCCGATAGGGCTGCAACTCATTGCTAAAGCATTTAATGAGAAAACGCTTTTTGACGGTGCACTAAGCATGGAAAAAGCTGTAAATTATACTAAATAGAACAAAGGACTAAAATATGAACATTAAAAAAAGAGCACTTACATTTGAAGATGTACTACTTGTACCACAACATTCAACTGTCCTTCCAAAAGAAGTTAGCATCACAACACAACTTACTAAAAGAGTGAGTCTGAATATCCCTATCGTCTCTGCTGCGATGGATACAGTAACTGAATTTAAAGCAGCGATTGCAATGGCTAGACTTGGTGGGATCGGTGTGATCCATAAAAACATGGATATCGAAACGCAGGCATTTCAAGTTATTAAGGTAAAAAAGTCTACAAGTGGGATCATCATCGATCCTATTTTCATAGGGCCTGATGCAACTGTGGGTGAGGCGGATGCACTTATGGCTGAGTATCACATCTCCGGTGTACCTGTAGTAGATATAAATCAAACCCTCATTGGTATTATCACGAATCGTGATATGCGTTTTATAAGTGACATGAGTTTGAAAGTATCAGAAGTAATGACAGCAGCGCCATTGGTGACCGGTAGAGAGGGTACTACTCTTGAAGAAGCAGCAAAAGAGATGCAAAAGCATAAGATAGAAAAGTTACCTATTGTTGATGACAATGATAAATTGATGGGACTTATTACCATCAAAGACATCGAGAAAAAAGAGAAACACCCAAATGCAAATAAAGATGAGCATGGTCGTTTAAGAGTAGCAGCAGCTATCGGTGTGGGACAACTTGACCGTGCTAAAGCATTGGTAGAAGCGGGAGTTGATGTGATTGTCCTTGATTCTGCACACGGACACTCTCAAGGTATCATCGATACAGTAAAACTTATCAAAAAAGAGCTTGATGTAGATGTGATTGCTGGTAATATTGCCACTGCTGCAGCTGCTCTTGACCTCATTGATGCCGGTGCTGATGGGGTGAAAGTAGGGATAGGACCAGGTTCTATCTGTACAACGCGTATCGTTGCGGGTGTTGGAGTACCTCAGATCTCTGCTATCGATGAAGTGGCTCAAGTGGCAAACAAAGCGGGAGTACCTGTTATCGCCGATGGTGGAATTAAATATTCCGGTGATGTAGCTAAGGCACTTGCTGTGGGTGGAAGCTGTGTAATGTTAGGTTCTGCACTTGCAGGAACATACGAAGCACCGGGAGAGATGATACTCTTTAATGGTAGACAGTTCAAAGAGTACAGAGGGATGGGAAGTATCGGTGCGATGACTAAGGGTAGTACAGACCGTTATTTCCAAGAAGGAACAGCAGCAGATAAACTCGTACCTGAAGGTATCGAAGGTCGTGTACCTTACCGTGGGAAGATAGCAGATGTTGTACACCAAATGATAGGTGGACTTAGAAGTTCTATGGGTTACTGTGGTTCTGAGAGCATTAAAGTATTCTGGGAAAAAGCAGAATTTGTAGAGATCACTTCTGCAGGACTTAAAGAGAGTCATGTGCATGATGTGACTATTACTAAGGAATCTCCGAATTATCATGGATGAGACACATTAATCCAATGACACCTACGTGTCATTGGTAGTGTCGAAACCGAAGCGGTGGAGCAAAGCGACCCGCGTAGGCAATACCGTTAATCAAACGACAATAGTTTGTCGTTTGTAGGTTCGGAACCAAAACAGTCACATAGGCTAAAATACTCACCATATGCTCCCTTCATTTATAAAATCTTATTTTAATACTTCGTTTAACATTTTTAAAAGCTGTAAACAACTATACTTTTATCTAGTGAATGGATAGGAACAGACACGATCTGAAAAAAGAGGGGATAGTGGATAATAAAATGATCGTCACGGTGAGTGATGTTAACGGTATAAAACAGTACAATGTTCCTAAGAATATAAAGAAGATATTACTTTCTTTTTTGTTACTTTTTATCATTGTGATAGGGGGACTTTTTTTTTCTCTTAAAATATTGAACGATAAAATTGTAGTATTGGAAGAGAATAATCAAAAACTGATCGTAGAGAATCAAAAAGAGAAACTGTTAGAAAAAAAGCTTGAAGAAAAGATAGTTGAACTGGACAGAGTGAAAAAAGAAAAGTTGAGCAGTGAGAAGATTCTTGAAGATCAAATAGCACAACTGCATGTTGAGAAAAAGAAAATCACGACGCAATATAAAATAAAAGTAGATCATAAAAAAGTAGAAACAGAACAACAATTAGCACAGGCATTACAACGAACTGAGCAAGAACTTTTGAATGCTGAAAATGAGTTAAAAAACTTGGAGCGTGAAGAAGAGAAAAAGAGAATATCTGAACAGAAGAAGATAAAAAAAGAAAAACTTGTTCAAGAGAAACGTAAAAAAGAAGTAGAAGCAAAAAAGATAACCGAACAAAAAAGAATAGAACGAAAACGTGCCAGAGAGAAAGAAGAAGCGAAAAAACTTGCAGAGCAGAAAAGAGTAGAGAAAAAAAGAGCAAGAGAAAAAAAAGAGAAGCTTGCTAAAGAGAAAAGAAAAAAAGCATTAAAAAAGAAGAAAGAACTTAGTAAGAAAGAGAAACTTCTCCCGAATATAGCAAAAAAGAAGCTTGGTAAACGTTATGTTTGGGGTGCAGTGGGTCCTGGTGTTTTTGACTGTTCAGGTTTTACATCGTATGTATATAAAAAAACAGGTATCAATATCCCTAGAACCTCAAGAGAACAGTCAAAATACGGAAAGTATATTAAACGAAATCAGCTTAAACCCGGTGATCTGATCTTTTTTGATACATCCAGAAGAGCGAAAGGTGTTGTCAATCATGTAGGTATTTATATTGGGAACAATAAATTCATACATGCAAGTTCAGCAAAAAAGAGGGTAGTTATAACAAGTCTTGGTAAATCTTTTTATAGTAAACGCTATAAGTGGGCCAGAAGAATCAACTAAAGGAGAAATAATGGCAATTTTTGGAAAGAGTGAAAAAAAAACAGTCACAGAAGTAAAGAGTAATTCAAGCAGTACAACGATCATTACAAGTTGTATGGAAATAGAAGGTAATATTAAAGGATGTGGTACGATACATATTGACGGTACGGTACATGGTGATCTTCATATTGATGAGAGTGTGGTCATTGGAAAGAGTGGAGTGGTTTATGGTAATGTACATGCTAAAAAAGTGATGGTTAGTGGTAAACTTAAAGGAAGTCTCTCTTGTAATATTTTAGAAGTAACACAAACAGGAGCAATATCTAATAAGATCGAAGCAAAAGAGATCATTTCAGATGGTACTTTGGAAGCAGTTGTAATGGCTGAGAATATGATACATATTACACAGAACGGTAAAGTAGAAACTGAAAAGATGCAGAGTAAACACATCGTTGTGAATGGACATATCGTAGGAAGTCTTATCGCAACTGAATTGTTAGAGATCAATAAAGACGGACAGGTTAAAGGTGAAATGACAGTAAAAAAGATCAAAGTAGCTGAGGGTGGATTGATGCTTGGTACAATGTTAACGTATGAAGCTTCCAATACAGTTAAAACGGTTAATACAAGATCAGAAGAAAAAAGCAATAATGAAAATGAATCTGAAAAAGAGACTTTAGAAAATTAAAATAAGAGTGCTCTGACGAATTATAAGATATAATTAAGTATAAAATATAAGGAATAGTAATGCATGAACAAACATTAGCCATCCATGCCGGATATGATAAAGATGCAATGGGAACTATGGCTGTGCCTTTGTATCAAACAACAGCGTATGAGTTCAGAGATACAGAACATGCAGCAAATCTTTTTGCACTTAAAGAACTAGGAAATATCTATACCCGTCTGATGAATCCAACCACAGATGTTTTTGAGAAGCGTTTTGCTGCCATAGAGGGGGGTGTGGCTGCTATAGGAACTGCTTCAGGGATGGCGGCTATTTTTTATGCTATTGCTAATGTTGCTGCGACTGGTGATAATATCATCGTGGCAAAGCAAGTGTATGGTGGGACTACAACACTTACAGGACATACCATTAAACGGTTTGGTATTGAAACACGTTACTTTGATGTGCGTAATCCTAGCGAGATAGAAGCACTTGTGGATGATAAAACTAAGATTATACTTTTTGAAAGTATTACGAACCCGAGTATTGATGTAGCAGATTTTGATGCTATCGTTACTATAGCAAATAAACATAACATTTTGACTTGTGTAGATAACACGGTAGGTACACCAATTCTCTGTAAACCATTTGATCATGGGGTAGATTTAACTGTACATAGTGCGAGTAAATACACGACAGGACAAGGACTTGCTATAGGTGGTGTGATAGTAGAGCGTCATGACTTGGTGGAGAAAATTAAGGATAACCCACGTTATGCACACTTTAACGAACCAGATGAGAGTTACCATGGACTTGTTTACTCTGATATCCCATTGCCACTCTTTACACTAAGAACACGTTTGGCACTCTTACGTGACTTGGGTGGAGCACCAAGTCCGTTTAACTCCTGGCTTTACATTCAAGGGTTAGAGACACTTCCTCTCCGTATGAAACAGCACTCTTCTTCGGCACTTGCCATAGCAGAGTTCCTGGAAGCACATCCTAAAGTAGGGAAAGTCAATTATCCGGGACTCAAGTCTGATAGTAACTATATACTGGGACAAAAATACTTTAAAGGTGGACACTCAGGGCTTCTCTCGTTTGAAGTAGCAGATAAAGAGACTGCACAGAAAATAGCTGACAGTACTGAAATATTCTCTCTGGTAGTAAATATCGGTGACAGTAAGTCAATCATTACACATCCTGCAAGTACCACACACCAACAGCTCTCAGCTAAAGAGCTAGAAGAGGCAGGTGTACCAGGTGGACTTGTAAGACTCAGTATAGGACTTGAAGATACACAAGACTTGATTGATGACTTGAAGAAGGCATTGGGGTAATCCGACCTACAAAACAAAAGCCCAAATTAGATAAAATACTACAAAACAAGATTAATTAAAAAAGTACCTAATGAAAATTGAAACCAAAACAGCACATTTCAGTTCACCTCTTTATCTTGAGAGTGGGCGTATCTTAGAGCCGTATGAGATCTCGTATGAGACTTATGGTGAGCTCAATGAAGATAAAAGTAATGTTGTCTTGATCTGTCATGCACTCAGTGGTTCACACCATGCTGCAGGAGTCTATGAAGGAGAAAGAAAAGCTGGCTGGTGGGATGGACTCATTGGTGATGGAAAAGCCATAGATACAAGAAAGTATTTTGTTATCTGTACCAATGTGATAGGTTCATGTTTCGGCAGTACAGGACCAATGAGTGATAATTATCCGAGTGAAGAGCCTTACAGACTGAGGTTTCCTGTAGTAACTGTTAAAGATATGACAAGAGCACAGATGCAGTTGCTCTCCTCTCTTGGAATTTATCATCTTAGAGCGATCGTTGGTGGTTCTATGGGTGGGATGCAGGCATTACAGTTTGCTGTAGATTACCCCAATCTTGCAGATGATATTATCTCTCTGGCTGCAACGTATGCGACAAGACCGTGGACTATGGCATTTAATAAAGTGGCTGTTGAAGCGATACGAAGAGACCCTCGTTTTGAACATGGAAATTATGCAAGAGATGCGTTTAAAGAAAAAGGATTGGATGGTCTGGCAGTAGGACGTATTGCCGGGCATATCTCTTACTTGGCACCTGAATCCATGGATGATAAGTTCGGGAGAAACTATGTCAGTAATGATGGGCTTTTTGAACTCTTTGGACGGTATGAAGTGGAGCGTTATATGGAATACAATACGAACAATTTTTCACGTATTTTTGATCCACTCTCTTATCTTTATATTGTCAAGGCGATCAATACATTTAATTTGAGTCGTGGCTATGACTCTTTGCATGATGCGATTTCGCGTATCAAAGCAAATGTACATATGATCTCTTTTAGTTCAGATTATCTCTTTTTCCCTTCAGAGATGGAACATATAGCGAAGATGTTAAAAAGAAATGGGCAGTCATATAGTTACCTGGAGGTACAGAGTAATTATGGGCATGATGCTTTTTTGGTAGAGTTGGATAAGTTTGAAGAGAATATAAGAGAAGTTTTAGAAGTAGGAAGTAGGAAGTAGGAAGTAGAAATTGTGGTATGCTTTTTATTGCATAGTTTAGTAAGAAATTTTTTATAATAATGAGGTGAAGATGAAAAATAGTACATTTGAAGAGAAACTAGAACATTCTAAAGTATTGCTAGAAAAATTGATGGATCCGGAGATCACACTGGAAGCGTCGGTAAAACTCTATGAAGAGGGTCTAAAGAATATTAAAGAGGCCCAAAAATTGATTGAAGAGGCAAAAACAAAGATCACTATTATAGAACAAGCCAACCAAAACGTGGAGAGTAACTAATGTCTAAAAAACTCGTAGTTGCGGCACTTCAATTGCCAACACTTGGTATGAATGCGACACGACTGGAATTCTACTTGAAAAAAGCATCTGAGAGAGGTGCGGATGTGATGCTTCTTGGAGAGTATGTGCTCAACCACTTTTTCAAAGAATTTGCAACCATGGCACCAAGCATGGTCAAAGCACAAACAAAGAAACATCTTGAATTATTAAAGACACTCTCTATTAAATACAATATTGCTTTTATTGCCCCTATTATTGTTACCAAAAAAGATGGGTATCATAAAACTATTGTAAAGATCACACCCAAAAATACACGCTATTATGAACAACAGATACTTTTGCCTTATGCCCATTGGGATGAAAAGAAGTTCTTTGCAAATCAGATCAAACCCTTGAAAGATCCTATGAGTTTTAATCTTAATGGGTTTAAAATTATGGTCATGGCAGGATTTGAGATGCATTTTGACCCTTTTTGGCAAAGTGTAACAAAGAAAAAAATAGACTTGGTACTGCTTCCTACAGCATCAACTTTTGGTTCACACAACAGATGGCGTGAGATCGTTAAGACTAAAGCTTTTCTACATGGGTGTTTTATTTTACGGGCAAATCGTCTAGGTGAGTACAGTGATAATGAAGTGAAGTGGAAATTCTACGGTGATACGATGCTTGTCTCACCGGAGGGTGAAGTAGAGATGATGCTTGAAGATAAAGAATCTATGCTTGTTGAAGTTATAGACAAAGCAGAGGTACTTGAACACCGTAAGGCTTGGGGTTTTGAGAGAGAGTTGAAGGTTCGGGAGGAGTTGAAGCGTGACTCCTGAAGCATATTTTAACAGACAGATACAGCTTTGGGGCTCAAATGTACAGCAGAGTTTACAAAGTAAAAAGATAGCTATTATTGGTGCAGGTGGGTTAGGCTGTACATTGGCAATGGCATTGGGCACTTCTGGCATAGGTGAGATACACATGGTAGATTTTGATATCGTATCTAACCATAACATCCATAGACAGATAGCCTTTACACTGGAAGATGAAGGGAAGAATAAAGCCAAAGCAACAATTGCACTTATGAAAAGTAAGAACCCTTTTCTTAAAGCGATCGCTTTTGACATGGATTTTGAAGATTTCAAAGAGATGGGAAACCGTTATGATCTCATTTTGGATGCAACAGATAATCTGCCGGTAAGAAGTCAAATAGATACCTATGCTAAAGAACAGAATACTCCCTGGATATATGGAAGTGTGGAAGAGTTCAACGGGCAGGTCTGTTTTTTTAAAGAGGCGAACTTCCAAGTCTTTAATATCTCTGACCATAAACCCGGAGGTATAACGTGCCCGATCGTAATGCATATAGGGGCACTTCAGGCAAACTTGGCACTGCGTTATCTTGCGGGATTTTCAGTAAGTAAAGACAAACTTTATTATCTCTATTTTAATGATGAGGGTGAACTGATCACTCAAAAATTCGGGATGCCAAAAGTCTAATATGTTACAATTACAAAAATATGAAGGATAAATTATGAAATTAAAAATATTATTTTTTTCAGCATTGGTTTTACTATTTGCAGGATGTACACAAGAGACACAGAACTCACTTAGCCGTTCACTGCAGAACTGGACAGGGACGAATGGTGTACTTGATGTCTATGCAGGAGATAAGCTGATACACAAATTTATTAAGATAGATAAGCTTTCTACCGCTTACGGTACGAATGACAGTAAACTCAGACCTTACCGTTATGGGTATGGGATAGATGATGTCAACTTTAATGGAAAGAAAGATGCAGGAGAGAAGAAAGTCTATTTTGAGTTTTCTGATTATTCAACATCCTATGTATTCTATGAACGAAATTAAGAGCAAGGAGAGAAAGGAAAAATGAAATTTATTTCAACAGAGGAAGCACCGGCAGCAATAGGACCGTATTCTCAAGCGGTGGAAGCAAACGGATTTATTTATACTTCAGGACAGATCGCATTGATGCCAGATGGTACAATGGAGTTAAGAGGGGTAGAACATCAGACACACCAAGTCATGAAAAACCTTTTTTATGTACTTGAAGCAGCGGGTGCACACTTTAATGATGTGATCAAGACCACTATCTTTTTAGCAGATATGAATGATTTTGAAGTAGTGAATAAAGTGTATGCACATTATTTCGGTATACATAAACCGGTGAGAAGTACAGTAGCAGTAAAGACATTGCCTAAAAATGCATTGGTAGAGATAGATTGTATTGCACTTGCGGGGGCTGATTATACTTTTTAAGAGGAAAGTGTTAAATAAGTTCTTAGTTTAAAAAAAAATTAAAACAAGTTTGGGTATAATCACGAACTTTTTAAAAAACATAGATAATAAAGGGTTTGCAATGTACGCAATCATTAAAGCAAGTGGGCAACAATTCAAAGT
>Ga0256827_10002587_pt1 | contig 11579 bp, 7 predicted proteins | sample CV84metaG_FD_185977 | JGI IMG/M metagenome (GOLD analysis project Ga0256827, IMG submission 185977) | Hydrothermal vent microbial communities from East Pacific Rise, Pacific Ocean - CV84 | ecosystem: Environmental > Aquatic > Marine > Hydrothermal vents | place: Pacific Ocean: East Pacific Rise... | reverse complement strand
TGTAGCACAACAATTCTTGCAACAGCTAGATAAGTCGCCAGTCTTTTCTATTAATAAGACTGAGCAATTTAACATAGATAACAGCAATAACGCTTCTGCTTATGTTTTTCATTTATTACCACAAGGATTTGTGATGGTGAGCAGTAGAAACCAGGAGGTCTTGGCTTTTTCTTTTGAGAATAATCTGGAGCAGGAAACCATTAAAGAAACAGCTATAACAAAAGATTTATTGAAAGCTGTGGTATTGATAAACCAGGAAAAGAAACTCAAAGACTATAGAGATATTAGTGATGAGACCTATGGGCCCTTTGTTGAAAATCTTTGGGGACAAGTTAATTGTACCGATCAGTCGGGAGCAACCATTAATGTCACCAATTTGTTTACTCCCAATAATTATGCTGCAGGTTGTGTTGCCATTTCGCAAGCTTCAATCTTAAAGCATTATAATTGGCCTTTGCAAGGTGTGGGGAGTCATTCATATACCGATAGTTATGGCAGTTCAACAGGTAGTTATGAGGTGAATTTTGCTGCCACCAATTACTCTTTGGAAGCTTCTTTAAACCGTTATCGTGGAAAAACATCCACCATTCCCGAAAGAGAGATTGCAGGCCAAATAGCCTTCCATTCAGCTGTTTCTTTAAATATGGATTTCGAATATAATGGTTCTACTTCTAATGTGAACAAGATTCCATCAGCTTTAGCTTCTCATTTTCGTTTTACTTCGGTATATCGTAAGCGTTCATCCAATTCGTTTTGGCCTTTAATAGATAGCAATATGGTTTGGGGAAAGCCTGCTATCCTTTCTGTAAAAGCCAGTAATGGTGCCGGACATGCTGTTGTCTGCGATGGTGTCATGATTCAAAATGGCGATTATTTCTATCATTTGAATATGGGTTGGTGGGGAACTACTAATGGTTGGTATAAAATAAAGGGAAGTTTTAATGCCGGAGGATATAATTATGTTACCGGAGGTGTTATGAATATTCTTCCTACACCTATGATAGAAACTCCCAGGGTATGGAATGATGCCGAAAGCGATACACTGTGTTGGTATTATCCGGCGAAGGCAGAGGCTCAGGCTTTTGAAGTACAGCAGAATAAAAATGATGAAGGTTGGGAAACCATTTCAAATACTATTACAGATACTTTCTTGATTATTTATCCCGAAACAGCGCAAACATATCAATACCGCTTGAGAGCCAAGACCAATAACCGATGGTATTATGACAGCTGGGGAGAAGAAGCCACTTTAATATGGAGCTATAATGCGGTGGACGATGAATATATGAATGAGGTAAGTATTTATCCTTCTCCATTTAATCATCAGCTTCATGTGGAGTGTCAGGTTTCAAGCTTTTCTCGTTATCCAATACGTATTTATAATCAACTGGGAATGCTGGTTTTCGAAAAACCATCTTTACCGGAAGGTAGACTAATAATAGACACTCAAACATGGAAACCCGGATTATATTTGGTGCGGATGACCGATGGTACCCAAACAAAAACATATAAACTAATTAAGCGCTGATATCATGGAAAATACTAATACCAATCTAATCATAAAATATCTGGCGAAAGAAGACTTAAGCTCCGCTGAATTGGAAATTGTTGCAGCTTTAAAACAGGCAAAGCCCAATGAGTTCGAAGAGATAAAGAATGCTTATAAACAAGATATATTTGCTTCGCTTTCCTTTGATTCTAAAAAGGCTTTTCAAAAGGTAGAACAACAACTCGGGACACAAAGAGATAGTAGAAAAACCATACCATTATATCGCCGGACCTGGTTACAAGTGGCGGCAGGGATTCTGATTCTTCTGGCTTTCAGCTTTGTTTTTGCCTCACAATATCAATGGCAGCAAACTTATTATAACCAAACAGGGGTATTAGAGGAGGTTTTATTACCTGATGGTTCGGTAATCACCCTTGATAAGAATGCCAGTTTGACTTATTCGCGAACAGTATTAAAAGACTTTAACCGGGATGTTTCATTAAGTGGCAGGGCACATTTTAAAATTACCAAAAATCCTGATGAACCATTTGTGGTTCATAATCCTATGGTTGATGTTACCGTTCTGGGAACGAAATTTACTATAAACCAAAAAGAAAATACAACACAAATAGTTCTTCACGAAGGTAGGATTCAACTGTCGGGAGAACACATTAACCAGGATGTAGTGATGGATAAAGCCGGATCGCAGATTATTATGAATCAATATGGAATTGAAAAAGAGAACTGGATTTCGAATACATTATATACATCCTGGATGAAAAATAAAATCTCTTTTCAGCAATGCAGCGTACAGGAGGTCTTTGATTTTATTGAAGACAGCTATGATATCCAAGCAAAGGTTGATGATAGGGGCGTGTTAAATGAAACACTTTACGGATCGGCGCCCAGTGATGATCCTTACCTGATTTTAAATGCCATTAGCGAAATATTGGATACTAAAATTGAAATAAAAAGCAAAAATTAAATAACAACAATATGATGGGAAAATTACGAATTACGATATCATTTTTATTGATATCGGGGCTTGCCCTGATGCTGAACTTAAATGCTTTAGCACAAAGTGAAGCTTCGGAACAGGATGATATTCAGCAGATAAAGCTTAAAGATGCTGTTAAAACACTAGAAAAAACCTTTAATGTTTCTATTACTATTGATGGTGCTTTAGGCGAGAGTTTGGTAAAGGTATCTACCGAGATGTTAGAGCAACAGAAAAATATTGAAACAGCTCTGAAATTGCTTATCAAAGACACCGACTTGAGTTTTCTGAAGATGCGTGATGATTTTTATGTGATAGGAAAAAAAGATGCCAACGGTAATTCTATGATTCAATTAGAGGAGAACCAAAACAAAAAGCTTTTAAAAGGAGTTGTATATCTAAAATCTGAAGGCAGCTCCATTCCTGGTGCTACCATTCTCGTAAAAGGAACAAACAATGGTGTGATTACCGATATTGATGGAAACTTTAGTATCGAAGTCAGTCCCAAAGCTAAAACTCTTGTAGTTTCCTATCTGGGAATGAAAACACAGGAACTGGAAATTACCGATACCCAAGAGTACCATGTTGATCTGGAGGAGGATGCTTTTGGTTTAGATGAGGTTGTAGTTTCGGGTGTGGCTTCTGCAACACCACGTAAGAACCTGACTATTAGTGTGAGTAAAGTGAATGACGATGTGTTGAAAGAAGCACATTCTTCTTCGGCAGCTTCTACCTTGCAAGGTAAAGTAGCCGGTGTTACTGTAGTGAGCGCCAATGGTATGCCCGGGGGAGGAGCTGCTATTCGATTACGTGGTTCTACCTCTTTAACAGGTGCCAATGCTCCTTTGGTTATTATGGATGGTATTATCTTAAGTACCGGTTTGGCAGATATTAATATCGATGATATTGAAAGTATGGAGGTGGTTAAAGGTGCGGCTGCTTCTGCCCTTTATGGTTCCAGAGCAGGTAATGGTGTTATCGTCATTACTACCAAGCGAGGAAATAGAAATAAAGAAGGTAGTACAACAGTGAGTATCCGACAGGAATTAGGATCACAGGAAATCCCAAAATATATAGAGCAGGCCACGCACCATCCTTATCAGCTTGCCGAGGATAATGACGAATATGATTATACCCGATACGAGGGTGTGCTCTACGACCCCGATGGTAATGTTATTGCAGGTAACAGGAAACTGACCGAAACAGGATATGCCGATCAGGAATATGCTAAACTCTACGAACATCAAAAAGACATTTATCAAAAGGGTTTTTATAATTCAACCTATGTATCGGTTTTGGGCAATAGTGGGAAAACCAACTTTTCACTTTCTTACGAATACAACAAACAAAAGGGGGTGTTGATCTCCACTGATGGTTATAGCAGAAATAATTTCCGGATTAATTTAGATCATCAAATCACTGATAAATTAAAGATTACTACTTCGAACCTGGTGGTGCTTACCAAATCCAATAATCCGGGTTCTTATCGTTCTTTCTCCGATTTACTTTTTGTATCTCCCGATGTGGACCTTTATGCTCCTAACGAAGATGGTACTCCTTATAAAATAGAACCCGACCCCTGGAGTGTGGCCGAAAATCCAATATATCCTTTGATAAACAGGCATAAAGAAAGTAAAAGAAGAAGTTTAGTGGGTAGTTTTGCAGCTACTTATAATGCTTTCAAATGGTTGAGTCTGGTAGGAAAATACACCTACGAATATCGAAATAAATACTGGTCTACTTATACACCTAAAGGCTATTTAGGTTTTGGTGGTTCGGATTACGAAGGTACTATTTACAAAAGAAACTATAATAAATTCGACCAAAATATGCAGTTTACGGCCAACCTTAATCAGCAGTTTGGCGATTTTACCGGAAAAGTAAAACTCAGCTATTTATACGAAAATCGTCATTGGGACGATATGACTATTTTGGGTAGAGGTTTGATTTTTTCAGGCGTACCGCAGCTAAACAATTCTAACCCAGAGAACTCTACTATGAGTTCTTATAATGGTGATGAGATTGCTATCAACTATTTTGGAATTTTAGATTTAGATTATAAAGATAAATATTTATTTTCTGCGCTTTTACGTTACGATGCTTCTTCGTTATTTGGAGAGCACTATCGTTGGAATCCTTATTATCGTTTCTCTTTGGGTTATAGAATAACCGAAGATATTACGATTCCGGGTGTTCAGGAATTAAAAGTGCGTGCTTCCAGAGGATCTTCGGGACAACGTCCGGGCTATTCCTGGCAATATGAAACATGGAATATTGTAGATGGTGGTGCTGAACCTTCTACCATAGGTAATAAAGATTTAAGACCTTCGGAAACCACCGAAACCGAATTAGGTATTGATATGAACTTTTTACGAAACTTTTCTTTTACCTTTACTTATTCTCAATCCACAACTAAAGATGCCTTTGCTTTGGCTCCTTCACCTGCTCACCTGGGTTATCCGGGTCAATATCAGAATGTTGGTCAATTGAGTAGTCAGGTTTTCGAAGCAAGCATCAGTGCTCATATCATGAGTAAGTCCAGTTTTCAATGGACCTCAAATCTGAATTTTGACAGAATAAGACAACAAGTAGATGAATTGGCTATTCCGGAGTATACCGATGGTCCCCGAAGTGCCTTTTATGTTCAGGAAGGCGAAACTTTTGGTATTATGTATGGTTATACTTGGGTGAGAGATTTAGATGTGATGGCCAATCAATTGCCTGCCGGAACCAGTATTTCGGATTTTGAAATCAATAACGAAGGTTATGTGATTCCTGCCGGAACACAAGGAACATTGGATGAAAAACCAATTAAGCTGGATGCCAATAACGATGGCTTGGGCGATAAGGTTCAGATTGGTGATGGTAACCCCGATTTTCAATTGAGCTGGGGTAATACTTTCAAATATAAAGGATTTAATCTTTATATGCTTTGGAGCTGGAAAAATGGTGGCGATATTTATAATTACACCCGTCAGTATACTTTTAGAGATCAAAGGGATTTGGTTTTCGATCAGACAAATGTGCCATCGGCAGAAAGAAAAACCGTAAAGTATTACGATACTTTTTATGATGGAACCGGTATCAATTCTTATTTTATTGAAGATGGCTCTTATTTAAAACTCAGAGAATTATCTCTTTATTATTCTTTAGCAGGCGAAGCCTTGCCTTATTTTCTAAAAGGATATGTGAAGTCTTTTAGAGTAGGAATGCAAGTGCGAAACCTATTGACTATCACCAATTATAAAGGATATGACCCCGAAGTTGCTTCAGGATCGGATTTAACCAATTATCCTTTCGATAATTTTGGTTATCCAAACTATCGTACGTTCACCGGATCAATCAGTATTAATTTCTAAAAAAATCAAAAAAATGAAACAATATATATCTAAAATAAGCAGCCTCTTAATCATTGTGTTATTGATGGCATCTTGTCATAAAGATTTAGAAACCGTTTACGATAATAAGCCGGATAGAGACCAAGCTCTATCTAACCCTGGTGATGTGTATGCCCTATCACAAAACACTTTCCACAATTGGTATATGGCAGTTACTTCAAGCCTTTCGCCACGAATGGCGATGTGGGTCATGGCCGATCAAGGCACTTGTTCATGGGCCAATAGTGGAATGTACCACCTATCCTCCGAACCTCGTACAGGTTTCGATAATACCACCTCTTATACTTATGCCGATATCTTTGCGCGTTATTATGCCGATTTATACGGAACACTATTTATTGCTAATAATACTTTATTAGCTATTGAAAATAATGGCATGGAAATTATTGACCCTATAGAAGGTCGTGATAATACACAAAAAGTGAGAGCCATGGGCTACTTTATCCAAGGTTTAACTTTAGGTTATATCGGTTTGGTTTATGATAAGGCTTTTATCATGACACAGAATTCAGATTATGAAGCAGATACACCAGTTTCTAGTTATAAGGAAATACTGGAGCAAGCCAAAATTTCATTAGATTCTTGTATTCTGATTAGTGAAAATAATAACTTTAGGATTGAAAGTACCTGGATTAATGGGACCCAATACCGTTCTTCGGAATTGGCGGAGTTGGCGCGGTCTTTTATCGTTCGTTTTTTAGTGTATGGATCACGAAATGCACAGGAAAACAGCCAAATCAATTGGGACCAGGTCCTTGAATATGCCGAAGATGGTATTGATTTTGATTTGGCACCTTATATGGATAACGACAAATGGATATGCTATTATAGAAAATATACTGTTCGTCCGGGTTGGGCACGTATCGATAGTCGTATTATCCACATGATGGATGAGAATTATCCCTGGCGTTTCCCCGATGATGGCGTGCCTCCTGCTCCTGCATCAAGTAATGATGCCAGACTGGAATCGGATTTTACTTATAATCCTACAAATAATATGAAACCCGAAAGAGGCTATTATCACTTTTCTAATTATGAATATACCCGAAATCCTTATCAGATAACAGTATATACCGGAAAGGTAATAGATTTTCCTGTAAGCGAGAATGATTTGTTTAGAGCCGAAGCTTATGCCGAATTAGGTGATCTTTCTCAGGCGATAGAGATAATTAATAATGGAACCAGAGTGAGTAGAGGCCATTTAGATCCTTTACCAAATGATGCTGATAAAGAAACAGTCATGAACGCTATTTATTATGAGCGTGATATAGAGCTAATACAAACCGGTTTTGGAAATAACTTTTTTGATATGCGAAGAAGAGATATGCTGCAAAAAGGCACCATGTTGCATTTTCCTATTCCTGCTAAAGAGCTGATGGTGATGGAAATGGCCAATTATACTTTTGGTGGTGTTGAGAATGCCGATGGCATCAATGTTTCTAATGGAGGCTGGTTCCCCGAGGGGAAATAATAGGTTATAAACTTCTTTATATTAAAGCTATAAAACTAAAATAAATGAAAAGATTAATAACAATTATAGTATTGCTGTTTGCTTTTTTCACGGCAGAAACACAAGCTTGTACCACTGCTGTTGTTTCGGGAAAATATACTAAAAACGGAAGACCTCTACTGTGGAAACACCGAGATACCTGGGCTGTGAAAAACAAAATCATGCATTTTAAAGATGGTAAATACGACTATACAGCTTTAGTAAACTCCAAAGATGAAACAGGAAAAAGTATTTGGATAGGCTTTAACGAAACCGGCTTTGGTATCATGAATTCTGCCAGTTATAATTTAAATAGCGATACCATTGAACAATCGGGTTTGGAAGGTAGAATAATGAAACAAGCATTGCAAACTTGTGCTACTATCGGTGATTTTGAACAGTTATTGAAAGATATGCCACAGCCTAGTCGTTTGGAAGCCAATTTTGGGGTGATTGATGGTCAGGGTGGTGCTGCTTATTTTGAGCTGTCCAATTTCTCCTATGTAAAAGTAGATGCCAACGATCCTACAGTTGCGCCCTATGGTTATCTGATTCGTACCAATTATTCCTTTTCAGGAGAAATGGGTGTGGGAGGTGGTTATATTCGTTATGTAACTGCTAATAAAGTATTCGAAGATGCTGTTAAAACCAATGAACTATCTGCTCAAACAGTTCTTCAGAAAGCTAGTCGTAACCTGACTCATAGTTTAACAGAGCAGGATTTGTGGGATTATAAAGATCTACCTGCAGGCGAAAAGAAATTTGTTCATTTCTTAGATTTTATTCCTCGTTCGGGTTCTTCGTCGTCTATTATTATCGAAGGTGTTAAGAAAGATGAAACACCCAAAAATACGGTGATGTGGACTATGCTGGGCTTTCCATTAACTAGTGTAATTATTCCTGTTTGGTTAGATAGCGATATGCATTTACCTGAGGTGATGACTTATGACGAAGAATTAAAAGATTCTCCATTATGTCATTATGCTTTGGGACTTAAAGAAGAGGTTTTTGCTATGAAATGGGGACACAGCAAGAAATATTATATTGATGTCAATAGTCTGTTAAATGCCGATCATACAGGCTTTATGCAGGTCTTACCTGCTTTGGAAGAGAAAATACTGGCCAAGGCTTATGCTTATAAGCAAGATTGGGAAGAAAATGGCTTAAAGGTGAATGAGCTCAACGACTATTATAAGTGGGTAGATGCAGAAGTCTGGAAGTTTTATCAAGAGAACTTCCCACAGTTAAAAATCAAGTAATAATAATATTTTACTAATTATTTTTTTATGAGAAAATTAAATATCATCCTGTTTGTTGTAGCTGTTGTATTCTTTTTTCAGTCTTGTTCCTCAAAAAAACAGGAGATAGAGGCTGATGCTTCGAACCAAAAAATAAGTGTTAGAGTATTTAATGGTAATGGGGCTTCGAATGTTTGTGTAACAGAAACTTTGGAAGCTCTTAAGATAGATGCCGGCATCGATGCCCAAGCCATCACTGCAGTACAGATCATGTCCGGGGCTTTAAATCAAACAGATGTCCTTATTTTCCCAGGGGGAAGCGGTAGTAAAGAGTTTAATAATCTAGGATTTCAGGGTGCTGAAAAAGTACGAGAGTTTGGTAAACAAAAAGGACATGGCGTGGTAGGTATTTGTGCCGGAGGTTATTTGCTGAGCAGTACGCCCAATTATCCAAATCTACACATGATACCATTGATACATATTCGGGAACATTATAATCGTGGACGTGGATTGATTAGTTTTTCTCAAACACCCGAAGGTGATTTGGCTTTTCCGGAAAATAGTGCTTTCGACAGCCTTTATGTGCAATATTACGATGGTCCTATTTATGAAGTTTCTGATACTTCGAGTGTGGAGGTATTGGCCACTATTAATACCGATATTGCTACTAAAGATCAAGACCCACATGGGCTCACTCAGGGGAAACCTGCCTTTTTTTCTTATCAATACGGACAAGGAAATGTCATAGTGAGTGTTGGGCATCCCGAGGCTACCCATGGTATGCGTTGGATGGTCCCTCGTATGGCTCGGATGAGTGTTGATGCACCGCTGATATCTTATACTCAAGAGCTTGTAAAGCCTGATAGTTATCATCATGAATTACTTTTTTATGCGGAGCGAAACCAGCTGGAGAAGAAGCTATTCTGGCGCTTATCTGATGAAGACCCTCATCAAATTGTAATGGCTATTAATGAATTGAAACGGCTACACTCACGACCTTCTATTCGTTGGTCTATAGGATTATTACGTCATCCCAATATTATGGTTCGTTTAAAGGCAGCTGAGTATTTACTCTTTACCGAATATACCGATGCATTGCCCGATTTAAGACAAGCTGTTATGGACGAAGAGGATAAAGATAATAAGGAAATTATGGAGCGTTATTATGTACAGCTGAACAGTTATGTAAGTGCCAATTAATTATTCTGTTTGTTTAAGCTGGTAAACAAAGCCCTATTAGGCTGATACCAATCAGTAAGATGCTCAGTAATGTATTAATCATTTCAGGGTTTTTAATTGCTAGTTTCTTTAAATGACGTATGGAATTGCCCATATGGTTTTCTACCGTTTTTTCTGATATACCTAAGATCTCAGCTATCTCACGATATTTCATTTGATCAACCTTATGCATTCTGAAAACCAGACCGGCTTTCTTTGGTAAGGTATTTATAATCTGATGTAGATGATCTGTTTTCTCAGCTTTAAGCAGAAGTGTTTCAGGGGTTTCATTATTTTTGGAGTCTTGATATTCTTCAATATTTACGGTATCTAATTTTTGTTTTCGGGTATAGCTCAGAACGGCATTTTTAGTGCTTTTATACAGGTAAGCTTTTACGTTGAGATGAATGTTGATACTTTCTTTTTTATGCCAGATATTCACAAATACGTCAGATACAGCCTCCTCTGATATTTGATAATCCTGAACAAATAGATAAGCGAAATTACACAGTGCATCATAATAAGATGAGAATAACGCTTCAAAAGACTTTTTATCTCCTTGCTTTATTCTATTGAATAATTGAATATCTTTTTTGTATTTATCAGTTTTTGACATAGGTTATTGAGAACCAAAAGTACGTTATTTTATTAATAACTGAAAACACATTGTATAGTTTATAAAACTCTGTGGAACTCATGGTATGAATCCAATATTTTATCAGCCAAACGCTTCGGGGGAGAAGAAACCTGTTTATTTTAGCGTGATGTGGCGTTAAAAAAACCTTCCAAATTCTAAGATTTGAAAGGTTTGTAATAATGATTCTTTTTTTAGAAAGGTAAATCGTCTTCCGCTTCAGGCTTTGTTTCTGTAATTGTATCAGTTGCCTTTTCTTTATTTTCAGGTGGATTAGTTGGTGTACTTGGAGGAGGTCCGTCATAGTTTCCGGCAGAACTTAGTTTTAAAATCTTATCAGCCTGAATTTCTGTGATATATTTAGTCACACCATCCTTATCATCATATTTTCTGGAACGTAAACGTCCTTCTAAATAAATCTTATCTCCTTTTATGAGGTCTTTTTCGGCCAACCAACGCCATACAACTATATTATGCCATTCGGTTTGATCTTGCCAATTACCTTCTTTGTCTTTATAACTCTCGGTGGTTGCCATGGTAAAAGTGCCACGTTTTACGCCATTGTCGTATGTCATGACTTCCAGGTCTTTACCGAGGTTTCCTACCAATATTACTTTATTAATTCCTGCCATTGTTTTTGGTTTTATGATGATTATTTCTGAACAGCTAAGATAAGTGTAAAATTACCTTTCTCCTAATAGCAAGGAGATAATTTTTTCTTTCCCGTCTCTTAAAACAGTCATTCTTATTTTATCTCCGGGTTGATAGGTTTTTAGCAGATCAGAGTACTCTTTTAAGTCTTTTACTTTGGTGTCATCAATTTTAATAATTACATCCTGAGCTAATAATCCTGCTTTTGCACCGGCTGAACCCTCCATAACACTTGATATCCTCACGCCTTCGCCTCTGTATGAGAAGTCGGGCATGGAGCCGGTACTGGCTCGTCTTTCGGTTTTGGCTTTACGGGAGGTATGAGGCGCTGCCGCGGCATTCTTTCCGGTAAAAGGCATGGCGTCTTCTCTGTCGGCCAGATAGGTAATCACTTCCTTGGCTACAGTGGCTACTTTTACCAGACCTGGGCCATCAATTTTTTCATAAGTGTCTGATGGACGGTGG
>Ga0256827_10002586_pt1 | contig 11580 bp, 9 predicted proteins | sample CV84metaG_FD_185977 | JGI IMG/M metagenome (GOLD analysis project Ga0256827, IMG submission 185977) | Hydrothermal vent microbial communities from East Pacific Rise, Pacific Ocean - CV84 | ecosystem: Environmental > Aquatic > Marine > Hydrothermal vents | place: Pacific Ocean: East Pacific Rise... | reverse complement strand
GCATTAGCTATATTATAAAGAATATAAACCGCACCTGCAATATCGTCAAATGGTGTTGAACTCCACCAACAAGTCCCTGCTTTCCAATTGCCAAATACTCCAACATTACCACTACGATAACCAGCTGGTAGAGCAGTAAATCCGCTACTGTTATCAGCTCCTGTATTTGGGCTATCCCAGTGAACTGTGCCTGCTTCTTTCATTTTACCTCCTGCAATATCAGATCCTCCTAAATGATTTATAATTGCTTCCCATTCGGCATCGCTTGGTAAATGCCAACCATCAGGGCATATACCTTGATTATCAACATTGTCTTTTTCCCAATTATGTGCAATTGCAGCGGCATAAGTGTATAAAGCACCAAATGTTTCACCCTCATTATTTGCATTATTATTAAAATAACAATAATAATCAGTATTGTTATTATCCTCTAAATCTCCCCATTCTGTATTGTCTGTAAGATTTGTTATAGGATCTCCATTTGGATATTTTGTTACTGCCAAATTCTCAGCCATCCAACATTGACTACCAATTTCTACGGTATTATATGTGTTTCCATCAATATCTGTAATTTGGTCGCCACAAGTAAACTCCGATATTGTTTCGTAATAAATGCTATCAATATCTAAAATAGGTATCGAAATTGTACTATTATCTATTTTTCTTATTATCATATTTGTTTGAGAAAACAAATTTATATTTAAAGAAAAAACTATAATTATTAAAACTATTTTTCTCATAAGATTATTATTTTAAGATTATTATTTTTTTTGTTGTTATATTATTTTCATTCTGAATTTTTACAAAATAATTTCCTGCTGCTAAATTAGAATTGTAATTTAAAAAATAAGTGCCAATATTTTTATTAGCATTAAATAAATTCTTTATTAAACGCCCATCAGCAGCTATAATAGAAATATTAACACTTCCTTTTTGGTTTACCTGATAATCAATTTTAAAATTTCCATTTGAAGGGTTTGGATAAATTAAAACATCAATATTCGATAAATTGTCTTCTTCTTTAATAGAAGTTGTGATATTATAATTATATTTTCTGATATCGGATATTGCCCATGTTAATATACTTTCATCGGTTTTATGCAAAATCATATTATTATTAGAAAATGTTATTTTACTTACACTCGATAATGGATATTCGTTAACTACACCATCATTAAAATAAACAAAAAGGCTTTGTGCATTTGTGTTTATTATTGATATTATAAGTAAAATCATTAATAAAAATGTCCCTTTTTTCATATGTATAGATTTTATTGTTTAACTTACATTAAAAACAAAGTTAATTATTTTTTTGTAAAACAAAAATAACAATTTCATCTAATTACTAACAAAATTCCCTAATAATTTTTTAAATTTGCTAACTAATTATTAAAATTGATTATATGGCTACAACAGCAGATTTTAAAAATGGATTATGTATCGAATTTAAAAACGGACTTTATTCGATAGTTTCGTTTCAACATGTTAAACCAGGCAAAGGACCTGCTTTTGTTAGAACAAAGCTTAAAAATTTAGAAACAGGTAAAGTAATCGACAATACATTTACAGCTGGTTTTAAAATAAATACTGTTAGAATAGAAAGAAGACCACATCAATATTTATATAAAGATGGCGAAGATTTTGTTTTTATGCATAACGAAACTTTTGAACAAATAAATATTATTAATACCCTTATAGACAATCCATTACTGTTAAAAGAAGGTATGAATGTAGAAATTGTTTTTCATGCAGAAGTTGAGCAAGTTTTACAAGTAGATTTACCTCCTTTTGTTGAAATGGAAGTAACATATTCCGAACCTGGATTAAAAGGAGATACATCTTCATCTACCGCTTTAAAAAAAGCTACTCTTGATACCGGATTAGAAATTATGGTGCCTCTATTTGTTGAAACAGGAGATAGAATTAAAGTAGATACACGAGATACTTCTTATTCTGAAAGAGTAAAATAAATTATACAAAATGCTCTTAGGGGCATTTTTGTTTTATAAAATACACATAAATGAAATTTTCTAGAGCATACACATTAAAAGAAATATCAGACATTGTTGATATTGAGATAATTGGAAACAAAGATATTCCTGTATTAGGAATTAACGAAATCCATATGGTAGAAAATGGGGATATTACTTTTGTAGATCACCCAAAATATTACGACAAAGCTCTTAATTCTAATGCTACAATAATAATTATAAACAAAAAAGTTGATGCCCCCAAAGGAAAAGCTTTGTTATACACCAAAGATCCTTTTAAAGCATACAATAAAATAACAAGCACTTTCAACCCATTTGTTGCGGCATCTGCTTCAATAAGCGGCAGTGCAACAATAGGCGAAGGCACTGTAATTCAGCCAGGTGCATTTGTTGGTAATAATGTAAAGCTTGGTAAAAACTGCTTAATCCATTCAAATGTAAGCATTTACGATGATGTTATTATAGGCGATGATGTTATAATTCATGCCAACTCTGTTATTGGAGGCGATGCATATTATTTTCAGAAACGTGAAGATGGCTGGCATAAAATGCACACTTGTGGCAATGTAATACTTAAAAACAAAGTTGAAATAGGTGCTGTTTGCACCATAGATCGTGGCGTTTCAGGAGATACAATAATTGATGAAGGAACAAAATTTGATAATCATGTTCAGGTTGGACACGATACACATATAGGTAAACACTGTTTAATTGGGGCTTTTTGTGCTATTGCTGGGGTTACAGTTATAGAAGATAATGTTCTTATTTGGGCTCGTGTAGCTATTAATAAAGACCTTGTTATAAAAGAAGGAGCAACAATTTTAGCTACTTCGGCTGTTGATAAAAGTCTAGAAGGAAACGGAAAAGTTTATTTTGGTGCACCTGCCGAAGATGTTCGTAAAAAATGGCGTGAAATGGCAGCAATAAGAAAATTACCTGAAATTATTAAAAAATTAAATCTATAATGGCTTTAATTAAATCTGTTAGAGGATTTACTCCAAAATTTGGTGAAAATTGTTATTTAGCCGAAAATTGCGTTGTTATTGGCGATGTTATTATGGGTAATGATTGCAGTATTTGGTTCTCTACTGTTATTCGTGGCGATGTAAATTCAATTAAAATTGGCAACAAAGTTAATATTCAAGATGGTAGTGTTTTACATACTCTATATCAAAAATCTACTATAGAAATTGGTGATAATGTTTCGGTAGGCCATAATGTAACAATTCATGGCACAAAAATTGAAAATAATGTACTTATTGGCATGGGTTCTACCCTATTAGATGATGCTCTTATTGGAGAAAATTCTATTATTGCTGCGGGGTCCTTGGTTTTATCTAATACAATTGTTGAACCAAACAGTATTTATGCCGGTGTACCTGCCAAAAAGATTAAAGATATTGAGCCAAAACAGTCTAAAGAAATGATACAAAAGATTGCCAAAAATTACTTAATGTATTCTGATTGGTATAAATGATGTACTTAGGGTCTGCTGATAAACGCATAAAAGCTTAGCTTTTAAACTGTTTAAAACAGAATATCCCATTGTAAGTGCAAACTTTTTAATAGTATATCCTTATAAGTTTGCATTTACAAATGTTAAAATCATAGTTTTATCTTCTTCAATTTGAGGTATGTATAGACACCTGCATTTCAGAAAATAAAAATCTAATACACCTCAGAGCTTTTCAGCAGACCCTATTTCTGCGTTGTTGCTCAAAATTTAAATCCTCAAATACCTTTGTATTCTGCGGTTTAAATTCCTCACAGGCTTTAAACTCAAACTTTATAGTTCAATCTCTTGACTTTCTACACTAGACACTTGAGTTTATGGACAAGCACTATTTAGAGCTTGTCTATAAACTTAAGAGTTTTAATATTATTGGGTAAAATTTCTCTATTTTTATTCTATCTTTTTTATCTCAGAGACTGTAATAGTTTTATCCTCAACACTTTGTATTTTTCCAAGAATAGAAAAATTTGTTGTTTCAGAATATTCTCCAACTTTGGTTAATTGTTCCGATGTAACAATAATCGTAATTTTTCCTGATTTATCTTTAAACCAAAAATGTGTTGCATCAATTTTTTCTGCAATGTTTCCGTTTAACTGAACATCGTAATTTTGTGTCGAAAGTTTTTCAATATTAGCTAATGTTTTGCTAATATCAAATTTCACAATTTTTGCCTGCTCTGTTTGTGCATTAATAGAAAAACTAAATAATGCTACAAATGCCAAAATAATAATTCTCGTTTTCATAATCTAATATATTTAAAGTTTATGTAAATTTACAATTATATTTTTATTAAAAAAATTCCAACTTATTTTTTTATAATTCTAAGAGCTTATTTTTCAGCATTTTTCTTTTCTTCTTCAGAAATCCAACCACCGCCGATTGCTTTATATAATTTCATATACGAATTAAATAATTCTTGCTTAGTTTTTGAAAGGTTTAATTCAGATTCAAAAGCCTGACGCTGTGTCTCTAGCACTTCTAAATAACTTGTAACACCTTTATCGTAACGCTGTTGCGAAAGTTGCATTGCATTATTTGCTGCATCAAAATGACTTTGTCTTGATTTTATTTCTTCCTTATAAGTAGCTATATCAACAAGTGCATCTTCTACTTCTTTAAAAGCATACAGAATAGTTTTTCTGTATTGATATAAGGCTTCCTCAGTTTTAGCTTTTTGTATTTGAACTCTACGTTTGTTTTTATTAAAATTAAAAATTGGGCCTAACAAACCGGCACCAACATTCCAAGCTGCACCATTTGATGTAAATGTACTTAAATCGTTACTTGCTCCACCTAAAAATCCAGATAAGGTAATTGATGGGAAACGCATTGCTATTGCAGCACTTATTTGTTCGTTCTGAGCTTTAAGATTCATTTCTGCTTGTAAAATATCAGGCCTTCGTTCTAAAAGTTCTGATGGCAAACCATTAGGTATGGTCTCGGGTTCTGTTTCATTAAAAATATTAACTTTTGATATAATTTCACCCGGATTTTTTCCTATTAACACACTTAAAGCATTTTCGGTTTTAGAAACTAATCTTTGATAAACAGGTATAGAACCTTCGGCAATGGCTTTTTGCATTTGAGCTTGATTTAAATCTATTTCCGGTGCATATCCAACATCAAATCGTTGTTGAATAATTTTTAAATATTCATTTCTTGAAGCTAATGTTTTTTTTGAAATTTCTAAACGAGATTTATAATCTAATAATAAGAAATAGTTACGTATTATTTCAGTAATAACTGAAATTTGCAATGTTCTCATTCCAAATTCGGTAGATAAATAGTCGGCTTTAGCAGCATCGTTTAAACTTCGGTATTTACCCCAAAAATCTATTTCCCAAGCCATATTAACTCCGGCTGAAAAATTATTTGTTTCTTTTGGTAAATGGAAACCTCCAAAATTACCACTTGAAGCTCCTGCTTGCATGCCAAAATTTGGCCACATATCTGCTTTTACATATCCAACATTATAACGTGCTTGTTCTACTCTTTGAGCCATTGCTAAAACATCTAGACTACTATCTAAAGCATATTTTATTAGTGTGTCTAAGTCAGTATCATTAAACATTGTCCACCATTCTGTTGTGCCAATAGAATCGTTACTAGCTGTAAAACGATATTTTTCTGATGTTACAATCTCTGGCCTTTTATAATCAGGACCTAATTTACAACTTGTTGTAAATGTGCTTATTGTTAGCACAATTAATATGTATCTTGTATATTTCATTTTATTAATAATTTTATTCTGCATTTTGTAAAGCTGCTTTTTTATCTCTTTTTTTCTCATATCCGAAAAGTTTACCTATTGCAACAAATAACATAGGGTACATAAATACCCCAAGTAATGTTGCAATACCCATTCCTCCTAGTAATGCCATTCCCATTACTTTACGTGCTAAAGCTCCTGAACCAGAAGCTACAACAAGAGGAAAAACTCCAAGAATAAAAGAGAATGCTGTCATTAAGATAGGTCGAAATCGTGATTTAGCAGCTTTTATTGCAGCATCAAACAAAGATAAACCAGCTTTGAATTCTTCATTTGCAAATTCTACAATTAATATAGCATTTTTTGCTGCCATACCAATCAACATAACAAATGAAACTTGTGCAAAAATATTATTTTCAAAAACTGGGCTTGCAAAACGAGCAATCCATAAAAATAAAAATGCTCCAAAAATTGCAAAAGGTGTTCCGAGCAATATACTAAGAGGTAAAGACCAACTTTCGTATTGTGCTGCAAGTATCAAGAAAACAAATATCAATGAAAATGTCATAATAACACCAAGCGAACCAGATGCTTTTTTTTCTTGGAAAGACATTGCGTTCCATGCGTAACCCATGTCAGCAGGTAATACTGTTTCTGCTACTTCTTCAAGAGCATTCATTGCTTCTTCTGAGGTATAGCCTGGTGCAGGACCTCCTGTAACTTCAGCAGAACGATATAAGTTAAACCGTGTTGTAAATTCTGGACCAGTAACAGGTTTTATATCAACAACAGTTGCTAATGGCACCATTTCTCCTTTATTATTTTTAATAAAGAAATTGTTTATATCTGTTTCTTTACTTCTATATTGTGGTTCTGCTTGAATATATGTTTTATACAATCTACCAAAACGAGTAAAATCATTAACATAAGAACCTCCCATAAATGCTCCTACGGTTGAGTATAAATCGTTAAGATTAATACCTAACTTTAAAGCTTTTTCTTTGTCTATATCCATATAACGCTGAGGTACTGTGGCTTGAAATGTTGAAAATGCTCTTGCTATTTCTGGTCGTGCATTTGCTGCTTGTATAAAACTAGCTAAATTTTCTGATAAATATTGAGGTGTTTTTCCAACTCTATCTTGTATCATTATACTAAAACCTGAGCCATTTCCAAGTCCTGGAATAGCTGGTGGACCAAAAGCAAATGCTTGTGCTCCTTTTACTTCAACGGCAAGTTCTTTGTTTATCTCTTCAATTAATTGTTTTGCTGTCTTTTCTCTATCTGCCCAATTTTGAAGGCTTATAAAAGCAAAACCTGTATTAGATGCCATTGCATTTGATAATAGTGAATATCCTGTTGCATTAGTAATATATTTAACCTCTGGATGACGTAAAGCGATTTTTTCTATATTATCCGCAATAACATCTGTTCTTTGTAATGATGATGCATCAGGTAATTGATAATTTATAAAGAAATATCCCATATCTTCTTCAGGAATAAATCCTCCGGGAACCATTTTGCCAAAGAAACCGGCTCCAACTGTTAATATTATAATGAAAACAATTCCTCGTTTAATTTTTCGTGTCATTACTGCTGTATAGGACATATAAGAATCGGTTGTTTTTCCCATCCATTTATTAAATTTACCAAAAAACCAACCAAGGGGTCCCTTATATGTTGTAGGTTCTTTCAGTAATAGTGATGCTAATGCTGGGCTTAATGTTAAAGCATTTACAGAAGAAACAATAACTGAAACAACAATTGTTATAGCAAATTGTTGATAAAGCATACCTGTTATACCTGCCATTCCTGCAACAGGGATAAATACTGCAATTAAAACAAGAGTTGTAGCAATAACAGGTGCTGTTACATCTCGCATTGCTTTTAGGGTGGCTTCTTTCGAGTTCATTCCTTTTGATATATTTACCTGAACAGCTTCTACAACAACAATAGCATCATCTACAACAATCCCAATTGCTAAAACTAATCCTAAAAGAGAAAGTACATTTATTGTAAATCCAAGCATTGGAAAGAAAATAAAAGCTCCTACTAAAGAAACAGGTATTGCAAGAGTTGGTATTAATGTAGCTCTCCAGTCTTGAATAAAAATAAATACTACAAGTATTACCAAAAATAAAGCTTCTAATAGGGTAATTACAATATCTTTAATACCTGCTGTAATAGGTGCTACAGTATCTATTGAGACTGTATATTTCATTGATTCTGGAAAGTCTTTTTTGATAACTTCCATTTCCTTAAGAATGTTATTTTTAAGTTCAACAGCATTAGCTCCTGGTGCTTGATAAAGTGCTATAATAGAACATGTTTCTTTGTTAAATCTGGTGTAAGCATTATAAGATTCTACACCTAATTTAATATTGGCAATATCTTTTAATTTTATTTGAGAACCATCAGGGTTATTTCTTACAATTATATTTCCAAATGCTTCAGGAGAATTAAATCTTTCGGGCATTCTAACTGTATATGTAAATTCCGTTCCGGCTGGTGCAGGTTCTGCCCCAAATTTACCACCTGGCACAACAGTATTTTGAGAGTTTATAGCATTTTTAATTTCTGTAATGGTTAATCCCATTTTTGATATTCTATCTGGTTTTATCCAAATTCGCATTGAATAATCTGATGCTCCAAGTATATTTACATCACCAATACCTTTAATTCTTGCAAGTTTATCTTTAATATTTATTAAAGCATAGTTGCCTAAGAAATCCTGATCGTATCTATTTCCATCTGATGTTAAGGTGATTAACATTAATGTGCTTGGTAGTGTTTTTTTTGTTGTTACCCCAAGTTTTGTTACTTCTGGAGGCAGTTTTGCAGTAGCGGCAGAAACTTTATTTTGTGCTAATACGGTGTTCATATCAGGGTCGGTTCCAACAGCAAATGATATTTGAATATTCATTGTTCCATCGTTGGCATTAGTCGATTTCATATAAATCATATTATCTACACCATTTATTTCTTGTTCTAATGGTGTTGCAACAGATTCTTCTACATTTAATGCATTTGCACCGGTGTATGATGCTTTTACTTGAACAATAGGTGGTGTTAAATTTGGATACTGTTCTATTGGTAATCCTAAAAGGCTAATTGTACCAACAATAACTATTATAATAGCTATTACCATTGCTACAATGGGTCTTCTTACAAAAAAATTTCCTTTACTTTCTGACATAATTGTATTTTTTTTAGCAAAAAACTAAAATATTATTTTTCAAACTTAATTTGTGGAAATACTTTACTCGTAAAAATTGTATCGGTAGGATTTATTACCATACCATTTCTTACTTTTTGTAATGCATCAATAATTATTTTATCACCTACTTTCAATCCTTCTGATACAGCAGCTAAATCGCCTGCTTTGTATCCTACTTCCACAGGACGAGATACAACTTTGTTACTATCATTAACAACTAAAACTGACATTTGTCCTTGTAATTCTATTAAACATCTTTGAGGAATAATAATTGCATCTTTTATTTCATCTGTTTGAACTTTTATTTTAGAATATAAGCCAGGTCTTAGTAAACCATCAGGATTTGGAAAAGATGCTTGCACCATTATAGAACCTGTTGTTTCATCAATATTTCTATCTACAAAATCAATCTTACCATCATAATTATATAATTCGCCATCAGCTAATTGAAGTTTTACTATTGATTTTTTAACTTTTTTATTAGAAGTGGTATCATTTTCTTTTTCTATATGACGTTTTGCAAATTTAATATATTCGGCTTCTGTGACAAAGAATTTAACTTTTACACTATCTGTTTCTGAAACAGTATTTAATATAACCGGATTTGGCTCACGTCCAACAAATTCTCCTACATTAGCATTTGTTTTGCCAATTACGCCATCAATAGGTGATTTTACTTGTGTGTAACTTAAGTCGATATTAGATGATTTTAGATTTGCTCGTGCTGCATTTAAGTTTGCAACAGCGGCATCATAAGCGGCTTGTGCTGCATCTAATTCGCTTTTACTAACGGCATTTGTTTCGGCAAGTGGTTTTATTCTTTCTAAATCAGATTTAGCTTTTGATAATTCTGTTTGTGCTGCTGTTACTTGACTTTTTTGTGCGTTTGTGGCTGCAGCTAATGATTGTGGATCAATAGTATAAAGTAGTTGTCCTTTTTTCACTTTTGTACCTTCTTTAAAATCAATGCTTTCTAAGAATCCTTCTACTCTGGCTCTTATAGGTATATCTTTTTTACCATACATATTTCCAACATATTCGCTAAATACTGGTACATTATGTTGAAAAACCTTTATTGTTGGTATTTGTAACACTTGTTGCTGTGGCTTTTCTGTGTTATTACACGAAAACATTAGGGCTATTAAAATAATAGAACTTACTATAATAGTAATTTTTTTTCTTATCATTGTTTTGTTATTTAAATTAAATATAAATTATTTACAAATCTATTAAATATATTTTAATATAAAAGCTTATTACGAACTTTTTCTTTTTAACCACAAGAATCTATAGTTTAAAGAAGCTAAAAATGATTTTCTATCTCCAACTATACCTGCTTCAAATCTTAATTGCCAATGTTTATTAAATTGATATTGTGCTCCTAAAAGCATATTCCATTCTTGTACTGCTTTTTTATCAATACCATATTGCATAATTGATTTACCATCTCTTTTATCTAATTCATCTATAATTGGTGTTAATACTTTATCTGCGACTAATTTTTGTCCAGGAGTGGCTTCGTTATTATACCAATCTCTATAATCTGCAACTGTTTGAGCTTTATTATCCCACACTTCTTGTGGAAAAGCTTCTTTTATGCTTATTTCTCCAAGAGTTTCAGCTTCCATTTTAACACGCATAGCTCCAATCCATACAGAAATATTTTTATCAGGTCTTTTTTTAAATTTCATTACGTGACCCATTCTAAGTCCCATTACTTTAACAAGAGTTGTGTTTGTTGTAAGTTCAGGCTTATTCCAAGTAAAATTAAAATCTCCTGACACCCATACAGGGCCAATTCCTCCGGCAGCTAAAATTCCTACACCACCTGTTTTTATTCCTTGGTCAACAACTGATTGCAAATTAAATTCTTGACTTCCTAGTCTGTTAATATTAACTTCTGTATGGGATTTACCATATCCAAATATTCCATATATATCTAAAAATGGAAATACCCATAAATCAGGTCTTACATTATATGAATATGCAATATTTTTATTATCTCCAAACCCAAGAATTTCTTTACCATCATCATCAAGAATTGGTCGCAAGTCAAAACTATTACCATCATTATAAGCATTTTTATATCCTAATTGAAGATTATTAACTGTAATACCTTGTTCTGACCAAAAGTAATTTGCCATAATACCAAATGGATAAGGTATGTCAAAACCTTCGCTATAGGCACCTTGCCCTAATATTGGAAAAAAGTAATTGTATTCTACATTTTTTAAACTATCTGTATATGCTTCGTGTACATCTCTAATTTTTTTTGATGTATATTGTGCATTGGCATTTAGTACAGTAAAAGCTACTGTTAATATTAAACTTAGTTTGTAAATATTTTTCATAATTGATTCTTTTTAGTTTGATAATTTTCAAAATTAATTTATTTTTTCAAAATTCAAAGTGTTTTTTTTAATAAAAATAATATTTAGGGTCTGCCGAGAAACGCATAACAAGTTATTACAAAGCCACTTAATCCAAAATATGTTATTGTAAATGCAAACTTTTTAAAACAGATGTACTTATAAGTTTGCATTTACAAATGTTAAAATCATAGTTTTATGCTTGCTCTGAGGTACATCATATTTTTATCTTCTTCAATTTGAGGTATGTATATACATCTGCATTTCAGAATATAAAAAT
>Ga0256827_10002585_pt1 | contig 11584 bp, 14 predicted proteins | sample CV84metaG_FD_185977 | JGI IMG/M metagenome (GOLD analysis project Ga0256827, IMG submission 185977) | Hydrothermal vent microbial communities from East Pacific Rise, Pacific Ocean - CV84 | ecosystem: Environmental > Aquatic > Marine > Hydrothermal vents | place: Pacific Ocean: East Pacific Rise... | reverse complement strand
GAAAAAAAACTAAATTTAAATCCTCAAGGTATCGTTTTATTTTTAGTGATTTTTTACTTATTTTTTCAAAACTCGTATTCTTTATTTTATTTATATATGAATCCCATTTTTTTGTTCCAATTTCTTCACCAAATTTTTCAACATACCATTCTAAAGAATTAGATTTACCAATTTTTTTACATCTTTCAATGTATTTTTTTGTTCCAATTTCTTTGCCATATCTTTTTTCATAACCTATTAATGATACACTCATTTTATCTCTATATGAATTCCATTTTTTAGTGCCTTTTTTTTCACCAAATTTTTCAATATACCAAGATAATTTATTTCCTTCACCAATTTTCTTACACCTTTCATTGTATTTCATTGTTCCTTTTTCTATTCCATGTCTTAATATGAAACCATTTAATGATGTTTTATATCTTTCTTTTATTTCTCTATCTACATATTTCATAGATTTTGCATCATCTAAACAAATATCATATTTTAATGATAGGTATTCACTTTTTGAACCAATATGTTCATATGTTTTTTTGTTATATAATGTTCCTAAAATTTTTAATGATATGTCATTTTTACATTTATTTGCATTACATAAAAAACCATCATAATATTCTTCAAATGTGAAATTATCATGATTTATTTTCATCAATGGTGTTAATACACAATTACAATTATTACATTTTTTTTCTACAAAATCTCTTTTCAAATTTTTATAATATTTTTTTACATAATCATTTAATTTTATATTATGAACTCTTTTTACATGAGAACCAATATATGAATTATTATTGGTTACTTCTTTACCACAAATTTTACATTTAATTTTTTTCATATGAATACCATCGATTTTTTAAATATATATTAAATGATGGTATTCATATTTTTCTATTTTTTTAATAACATTAAATCTGTTGGTAATATATCTTTTGCAAATATTATTTCAATTTCACCATCTCTTTGAATAATCATCTTATGGTATTCACTGAATTTGAAAATTTCATTATTATATTTTATTTCTATATATTTTTCTTTTTTCGATTTTATTATATTTAATATTGATTTATATAAACCTGTATGTGTTAATATTTTATCGTCATATGTTAAATCTTTCAATTTTTTATTTCCATTTTCAGTTTTTATTATTGTTTCACCATCTAAACAATCAGCATCACCTGCAAAAACAACTCTACCATATCTTAAATCAGATAAATCAATATATTTTTTACCAAATTCTAATCCAAGTGCTGATATAATATGTTTAATTTCATCATTATCTAAAATTTTCTTCATTGATGATTTTCTAACATTTAAAGGTTTTCCTTTTAATGGGAAAACACCAAATAAATCTCTGCCTGTTGATGCGAAACCAGTGACAACAGTACTTGATGCACTATCACCTTCTGCAAGAAAAATTGTACAATCATTAGATTTAGAAGAACCGGCAAAATTTGCATCATCTAATTTTCTAATTTTTACTTTATTTTTCTTGCCTTTATTTAATTTCTTTAATTCTGCCCTTTCTTTTATCTGAATATAATTCATTATATCTTCGATAATTTCTGAGTTCATTATTTGTTTAATTAATTTATTAGAAACTTGTATATCACCAATATGTTTATTAGTTAATCGTGTTTTTAATGTTTCTTTACTTTGTGTATCAAACTCCGGATTAATAACTTGACTATTTAAAAAAATAAATAGTTTAGATTTTATATCATTTTCTTTTATTGATACTTTCTTATGCTTCTTTTCTAATTGTGTTTTTAATTCTTTGACTATTTGATTTGTTATGAAATTGACATGTGTACCACCTTGGTATGTAGTTACACCATTCACTAAACTAACTTGTTGAAATTCATCAATATTTGTGGATGATATTGCTACTTCCCAGCTATCAGATAATTTTTCATAAAACATTTCAGAATCATTTTTAACGTGCATATTAACATAATCATCAAATTTTTTAATAGGAATTAATACATCATTATAATATACTTTTATTTTTGTATATACAGCAATATCAATAATTCTTTTTAATAGTATTTTTTTATCATTATCTGTTATTTTTTCCATACCAAATCTTTTAAAATCTGGATAGAAAGTTATTTTTGTAAATTCTTTTTTAGATTTCTTAATTATTGGTTTGTGTATCGTTTCAAGATTATCTGTAAATTCTTGATAATATGTATTTTTCTTATCTGCTGTTTCAACTATAAACTTTGTACTAAAAATATTACATAATTTTGCTCCATAACCATTTCGACCAACGCCAGCACGTTCATCATCATCATCATAATTTTCACCAGTTAATAAATGTCCAAATATTAATTCTGGTACATATATTTTATGTTCTTTATGCATTTCGATTGGAATACCTGGACCATCATTCTCAACTGATATATGATCATCACTGATATTTATTTTAATGTATTTAACTTTACCTGTTCTTAAAAAATGATCACTCGAATTAGATAATACTTCATCGAATATTTTAAGAAATCCAGCATTATAATTAATGAGTTTTCTTTCAATATTTATATTAATTAAATTATCTAAATCACTTACAATAAATCTTTCTTGTAGTTCAGAGTTAGTAGAACCAATATATGTATCAGATCTTTGTAAAACATGTTCTCTATGTGATAATTTTTTATATCTATCTTCTATTGTTTTCTTAGCCAATTTTATCTATTCTTTTTTATAATATAATATGAAATCATATTTTTGTTGTTTATTATATTATTAATAAATAAAAGTCAGAAAATATCACAGTGAAAAAAAAACGATTTTTTTTATTAATATATAGTATATAAAAAATAATTATAATATTATGAAATTAAAGAAATTTAATGACTTCATGTTGAATGAAAAGAAATCAGCAAAAAAAGAAGATGAAAAAGACGATAAAAAAGTAGATGATAAAAAAGTAGATGAAAAATCTGACGAAAAGAAAGATGAGAAATCTGACGAAAAGAAAGATGAGAAATCTGACGAAAAGAAAGATGAGAAATCTGACGAAAAGAAAGATGAGAAATCTGACGAAAAGAAAGATTCTAAAAACGTATTAAAATTTGGATCACCTGAATGGAGAGAAAAATATGCGAAAAAAGGTAAGAAAAAAGATAAAAAATAATCTTATTTCTACATAAAATAAAAAAGACACTAATATAATTGTGCCTTTTTTTTTATACATTAATAATTTTTATAGCATCCGTAATATATCTTGGTATTAGATGTGAATTATATTTTAAAACATCCGAAAAACTATCATCAAGTATATAAGTATCTGCGGTATCATCTTTACTTCTAACGCTTCTTCCTATCATTTGAATAAAATCAACTACTGTTTTCCAATTATACCATTGTTTGTTTGTTTTCATTCTCTGTTTAATCTTTTCAGAACCTAAAAATGGAAATGGTATTTTCAAAATTATTTGAAATCTCGAATGATCATCTTTTAAATCAACACCAGATACCATTGATGGTGAGACAATTATTGATGGTTCTTTGGATAATAAATGCTTCTGTAATATTTCATCTCGATCTTCTGGTTTATGAAATAATAATCTTTTGTCATGTAATCTATCTTTTAGCCAATTGGCTATTTCATATGTTCCACAATGTATTATACCTTTTTTGTCTGGATATTTTTTGATTATCTTTTTAATATATTTTAATTGTCTTTCAAAAGTATCATATTTTTGATTATAACTCATTTTACCAATACCTTTCATATGATATAATGGTCTATTTTTTAATGGAAAATCACTATCAACTTCAAAATAATTTGTTAATTTTGGATGAATACCATTAATATATGAAAACATATCTTTATCTAATAAAGAACCAGACATAAATATAACATGATCATATAATTTAAATATTATTTCTTTTAAATATTTATTACCCCATACTGGTTTAGCATCCAAAACTATACCAGAATACATTTTATCATTATCATTTTTTGTTATATCTAAAACCCAATTATCTTTATCCTTATTAAATTCATCAATTAAATATTTAAATTTACCTTTTTGTGATTCACAATGCTCAATATATTTCGCATATTCATTTCGTACTTTTGTTGTTGATGTGTTTTTTGCTTTTTCTAACCAATTCATTTTTTTGTCAATATCATTCATAAATTGATTTTCGATAAATCCCACATATGACTTAATGTGTCTGATATTTCTGATTTGGCTATCATAATCTTCTATTTCTTTTAGATCGAAACCATATTTTTTTAATGATTTTGCCGATAATGTAGTAGAAATGAAATCACAAAAAACTGCTTCAAAATCATGTCCTTCATCGATTATCAATACATTACCTTTCCTATTCTCTTTTAACATATTAGTATAAATAGCAAATGTATTAAACATATGGAAATTCGTTAAACCAATTTTTGATTCTTGCCAATTTTCTTTGGCGATTGTATAAGGACATTCTGAGCCACATTTTGGTCCTGCTGTTTTACATATTTCCCATCCTTTTGAGCAATCAGTATCATAAGGATCACAATAATAATTTGCTCTTCCTTTAAGATTTTTCATAAAGGAATAATCATTAATATATTGATCTTGTAGAATTTTTGAATTAGTTATTATATCAATTTTAGCATCTTTATTGATGAAATTTTTATACCAATTTGAAAACATCAGTGTAAAATAACTTTTACCTGAGCCAGTTGGCATCTGTAATAGTATATATTTTTTACCTGAGTTTATTGAATTTTTTACGAAAGTTATTGCATCGATTTGTTGTTGTCTTGGCTTTAATTTTAAAGGGAAAAAAACACTAACATCATCATTTATTTTTACCATATAATCTATATTTATTTTTCTTATAGGTTATATTGTATAATATAATTTTAGTTTTTATGGAAGATATTTTTCTATTTTATCTGAACCATATTTTCTTAATTTCCTAATCGCAGATGATGATATATGTTGATATTTATTATCACAAGGTAAATATATTATTTGTGATGATTTTTTGTGACATATCTAAGATTATTTCTAACAATATACCATTTGAAATGTTCCCAATTCTCTGGTTTCCAAGTAATTAATTTTTTATCATCGATTTCAAAATTATGAAAATCATACCAATCTAAATAATGTTGATTATAATTCTCTGCTTCTTGTTGTAGTTTTTCTTGATATTTTTTATAATCAATGATAAATTCTCGGCCATCATCAGTGGTTATTTTAGTAATTAATTCTAATTTTTCTGATATTTCTTTCATGTTTTTTAATATTATGATACGATATTTATAGTATTAAAAAATGTGATAGTTTAAAAATTATAATTCGTATTCTTCTACAAAACCATTTAATTGTATAAATTCGATTACTTCGATTAAATCTTCAGCACTAAACTTAAAATCACAACTTTGTATAACTTTAACTTTATGTGTTCTTTTTGAATTTGAGAATGTTATTTCACGATCATAAAGGTCTGTATAAACACTTACATTATAAATAATATCTTGTATAATTATTTTCATAATTTATGATTTATGATTTAATATATTTTCTTTATTTTTATTTGCTTGTGATTGAATAATATTAATTAATTCAGAAACTTCATAATCAATATATTTATTATCTTCATTAACTAAATCAACAATATCAGAGATGATATTTATTGTTTCTTTTTTTTCATTTAATAATGTTTCATCCCAATAAAAATTATTATCATTTTCATCTAGATAAACTATTTCTTTCATTATTTTTTCTATTTTTTCTATTGACATAATATTTATTTTTTTCAAATATACAACAATATATATTAAAAAACAAATATTTTAATATATATTATCATTATCTCTCAAATCTATTTCAAAATCTACCTTAGCGGTTGTTTTTGGTAAAAGAGTAATAACATTAATTGAAGCATCGTCATTATATATTTTTTGTGAATGTAATCGAATAATTAAATTAAAATAATCACATCTTAATAAAAATATCATATTATATTTACTTAATATTTTTTCTTGTTCCTTAAAAAAATCTAAATGATTATTGAATAATTCATTAATTACTTTGAACATTATTTCATTAAACTCTGTAATAGATTTTAATTGTGTTCTTGTTTCAATTTTTTCAATAATATCGTGTTTAATTTTATGATTCCATAAAATTGTCATGTCCTTGTGATAACTATCTAAATAAATTGTTTTTATTAATTCAACATCATCAACAAATACTTTATTTGTATATCCAGAAAAATAATCATTTTTAAAACTATCTCTAAACAGTGCTTCAAATATTTTATAATTTTTTAAATATTTCATAAATGTATATATTATTTTTAATATATAAGATTAGAAAAGAAAAGAAAATTATGGATATTAATAAATATTTTGATGAAGTTCAAAACTTTGTAAAACAAAACATTGAAATGAGTGCTGAAAGTGATGCGATAATAAACTCACTTAAATCTGATAATATACAAGCCGTTGTAAATCAAGATTTTAATGATAAAGTTTCTATTGAAGAATGTGGTGAGAAAATCATAAAACAAATGGAAATTAAGCAAAATAATTCTGATATTGAACTTACTGAACCTAATGCAATTGCAGGTGAAAGAGGTATGAATACAATGGAAAAAAATGTATTAGATTTTACTGATTTCAAAAAATATAAATTGTAAAAAGAATGAAACAATTTAGTAAATTATATGAAAATGAAGTTTTTGATCTATCTGGTGAAGGTGGATTTGATGTTTTTATAGATACTGTCGATGAATTAGAATTGTTATTTATAAAAAATGATTTCTTGAATCAAGGAGATTTTTCTTATTTTTTCACGTCAGAAAAAATTGATGATAATTATAATGTTATAAATTTATTAAAAAGAAAACGAAGTTTGAACTTTGCTCATAATACACTACAATCAATCAAAGAAATGAGATTATCATTTTTCTTTGGTGTTAAACGAAAAACGTTAATATATGGTTTCTTTAATGAAGATACAAAATATATTTATAAAGTTGGTGCTTTTAATGTAACTACTAAATATCTTCAAAAAATGAAAGGATATTCATTAAAAAATATTAAAAATATTTTATTGAATGTAAATATGTTTAGAATAAATAAAGTTCATCAAATTAAGAAAGATATGGAAACATTATTTGAAGGTGTTGAAGCAGACATCACAATTAAAAAACCATATATTGTAACAAAGAAATATCCTTTAAATACTTTTAAAGAAGAAGATCTTTCTGAAAACAAATTAAATTACACATTATTAATATGGTCAAGGAAATTTAAATGGCATCATAAAGTATATTCTTTCGTTAATATTACTGATGAAAATGTTTTATTTAATATCAAATTAAAGAATGAAAAAAAACTTTATGAAAATGATAATTTTTATGATGACTATGATATTGAAAAACAAGAAACAATATACGTGAAAATCATACATGATGACCATCGTGATGAAGATATACATAATTTTCTATTAGATAATATCGCAAAAGCAACAAATAAAATGGTTGAAGTACATGGTGTTAATTATTTATATTTATACTATGATAATATACCAAAAGATTTAGAGCATTTTTTTAATTCATCTGGTATTGCTGGTGGTAAACGAAATAGAATTATTGCTAAGAAAATAAATATTATTACTGGTAGAAACACTGATGAACTTGAACGAAATTTAAAAACAAATGATTTTAATTTATAATGATAACAAATTTTAAAATATTCGAGGAAAATAATGATTTATTTCATTTATTAAAAATAAATGAATATGTTGTATGGGTAAAAATAGATCATATATTGGTAGAATAGTTGATAAAGAAAAACATAATAATGATATTTATGTTATGTATGTTGATGATGATGGTAATGATGAACCAGAAACACCTATGGCTATACATATAAATAATGTTAATTTTCATTCAACATCTTTTGAAAAATGTAAACAATTTTCAACAGCAAAAAATTTTAATTTATAATGATAACAAGTTTTAAAATATTCGAGAGTGATGATAATTTATATGATATATTAGAAATAGGTGAATATGTTGTATGGAAAAGTTGGAGACATTATGTGATTGGTAAAATAATCGGAAAAGATGAAAAATACAAAAATGTTTCTGTTGTATTTGTGACTGATGATGGACTTACAAAAGATGATGATCTTCCTATTGCAACAAGATTTATTTTATTTCACACAAAATCTTTTGACGATGTACAACGTTTCATAAAAAGGCAAGAATTTAATTTATAAAAAAAACCTCACTTAATAAAAAGTGAGGTTTTTTAATTTAAAAATGGTAATTACTAAAAGTAATACAATTTAAGAGATTGGTGCTGAAACCAGCGAGAAGTAACCCTTAATATAGCCATTTTATTAGTTTAGAGCATTAACTCAGCAATTTTTTCATATGATGTTGAAAAATCATCAAAATTAAATTCTACATCACATTCTTCTTTTTCAAAGACTTGTGTTCCTCTTACAGAGGTATGCATATCTAATACATCATACACAGAAAGTTTAGGTTCTTTTGAAAGCATTTCAATATACTTTGTGATGTTTCCAGAATATTCTTTTGGTACACCATCAGTATCTTCATCAACTAAGATCCATTCCATAGTTTCAAAATCAATTATTAATAAATTAACATTTGATCCTTGACTTGATACTTTAAAAGAGTTTTCAATAGTAGAAGGTTTCCACTTCAATCCACTTTTTAAATTATCTCGTTCCATGAAACCAATAACTGCTCCGACATCTTCTAAACTACCACCACTAAAATTACGTACAGTAATTAAACCATATTTATAAGGGTTGTCTTTTAAGTTAATATCGATGTATTCAGCCCACTCACCTTCTACTCTTGGTATCACATCACCACTATGTTGTATAGATGGAACAGGTGAAATGTTTGAGTATGAACATATTGCAGTTTTTCCATTTTTATCTACTAAACTCATAGATAAATCTAAATCAACTCCCGCTGTCCAATGAATGTATGGTCTTAATACTTTCTTTTCTGCTTGTAAAGGCATTCTTGTACCTCTAATCACAACTTTAGTCGCATCTTGTAATGTTCTCATGTTTGTTGGTACTGGAATCTTTTTCAATTCTGTATCGATAAACACATTACCTAATTTTTCTAATGTTGAGAAACGTTCAGTTATTAACTTAATTAATATTTTCTGAACTTGGTCAACTACATTAGAATCCATAGTTTCTAATGTTGGTAATTTGGTACTCATTCTCGCACCTTTAATGAAGATTTGTCGAGATTGCTCTTCAGTTCTTCCTTCAAAATGTGAATATAATTCCCATAACACTTTACTTGAAATCTTAGAACCAATCTTACTAAATACGTTTAAAATTTTATCAACTTCTTGATAATAATTTCTTAATAAAGAATCTAATCTTCTTGCGTATTCACCAGGACGTTCTCCAAGTTTTTTCAAACCAGCATCCATAGATTTTAAGAATGCAGTATCTACTTCTGAATACCATGATTTAACATTAGTATTTCTAATATCATTAAATGCTTTCGCTGTTAATGGATATCTGTTAGCATACTCACCTGGATGTAGAATTTCTCCTAATCTAAGCCATCTACCTTTTCTCAATACCATTTCTTTGGCATCAACTACTTTTTCTAATAAAGATAATAAATATCGTCTTTCACTTCTCTTGAATTTCTTAAATTTCGCTTTTGCTCGTTTAGGATTATCAATCATAGTTTTAGTCCAAGCATTTTCTCTAATCTTCACTGGTGGAAGCATTAAATCTGTTGTACCATTACTCATATAAGTAGCAATTCTTAAAACATCAGTACTAGTTTTCACAGGTACTTTCAATCCTAAACTTGCGACCATACATAAGTTTTCTTTAAATGGTATTGAATTAGGCATCACATTCTTATCACCATATGTTTTTGCAAACCATTCCACGATCTCAAAATCAACTGGTGTTAATGCTGTTCCAATTTTTATTAAGTTTGTAAATATACTTTTAAACTTTGTTTCATCAACAAAATCAATATTAGTAAATTTAGTTACTTCATAAACTTGTGGAACATCTTCATTTTTAGTAGTATTCCAAATTAATTCACAATACGACATCATAGATGTATATACATCTTTATCGACTGTGTAAAGGTTTGAATACTTTTTCAAACGAAGATCTTTTTGTTCTTTCGCTAATCTTAACGTCTTTTGTTCAGATGTTTCATTAGCAAAATTATGATAAAGTTCCTCCAATTCTTTCGCATTTTTACTTCCAACAGTTTCTAAGAAATGTGATTTCATATCTGAAATTAATTCAGTCATGAACTCAACACTTGCATATTTCAACATATTGAAAGCATCCGTAGATAACATATAACCGTAAGACATTAACAAATGCTGATAACGTAAAACTAAATTATTAGTTTCAGGTAACTTGTTTGTTAGTAACTCTGTTGTTACTTGACCTTTTCTGAATGCAATTAAATTTTTGTTCATTTTCATAATCTTTTTTCGTTTTTAATATTTATAATTAATTTTAGTAATTAAATAAGGTAAACATTTAAGTCCGATGCTCTACCACTGAGCTACACGGCTTTCACCATGGCTGGGATCGAACCAGCGACCATCAGAGTACAGATAGAAGTAACCTTATTTATAGCCTAAATATATTTTTTCAATCTCAAATTTTCATTAAAAAAATTGGAAATTAATGATGGTAATTTTAGTTTTCATATCTGTTTTTAGAAGTAACCAAAGTAATTGTCGTTTTTTAGTCTTGTGAGGTTACTGTACTTCACCTCATACTATCAACGCAAAAATCACATCATAGCCAATTTTCAATTCATAAAAATTATATCATAACAGGAAATTGTTATTAGTGATTAATTATCCAAAAATTTATAGAAGTAACTAATATCGTATCCTGTTTTGTGTCTTAATATATACACACTTTTTTTAAAAGTTTATTTTTTCTTTATAATAATAAATTTTTTATTTTATCTTTTCTATATAAATATACTTTTATATAATTGTAAAACGCTGTAATATCGTTTTTTAATGTACTATAATCATCTAAAAAAACAAAATCTTCTCTGAATTGTTTTTTTAGATGATTTATATTACTCTCTTTTTCAAAAAACATAATACAACCATCATTCCAAAATAAATTTATATATTTATTTTGAATTTCTACATGAAAATTATTGTTTTCATATTTGTGTAAAAAATGATATAATTCTTTTTTATTTTCCATGTTTTTAATGTATTGTTAATCAAACACATATATAAAAAGGTGCCACATTATGATATATACATAATATAATAATATATATTATTGTTTTTTAATTATCTATATATCAATATTTTATATGTGTGTTTTTACTTTTACATCTTTTGCTGATATTTTAATATTGAAATCTTTCCCGCAAGAATCGTTATGACAAATTAATGTATCAGAGCCAATATAAAAAGTATGACAAGTAGTATTACCGCAATGTGGACAAGTTACTATTAAATCCATTTTTTGAGTTATTGTTTCTTCAAGAATACTTGTTTCAATTACTTCATAATTCCAAGAATCGACTCCTTGTG
>Ga0256827_10002584_pt1 | contig 11585 bp, 15 predicted proteins | sample CV84metaG_FD_185977 | JGI IMG/M metagenome (GOLD analysis project Ga0256827, IMG submission 185977) | Hydrothermal vent microbial communities from East Pacific Rise, Pacific Ocean - CV84 | ecosystem: Environmental > Aquatic > Marine > Hydrothermal vents | place: Pacific Ocean: East Pacific Rise... | reverse complement strand
TGAGTATCGTGGTAAGACAATGGCAAATCGACAAGTTGCAGGTTCTATTGCATCTATCATTAGTGGAGGTGTTGCAGGATATGTTTTGAACAATTATGAAGCACCACTTAACTATGCTTATTTGTTTATGGTCAGTAGTGCCTTTATGATTATAGGATTTGTAGTATTTACTACCATAGATGAACCTGTAAAAGAGAATATTTCCAGTAAAGAGAAAAATTTTAAATTATTTATACAAAATGCAATACAACTTTTAAAAAAAGATAAAAGATTGCAACAGCAGATTTTTGCTATCTTTTTAAGTTATAGCTACTTTCTCTCTATGCCTTTTGTTATTTTAAATGCGAATAGTGCTTTTACTCTTACTGGCTGGATGCTTGGTGGGTTTATTACTGTACAAATGTTGGGAAGTATTATAGGTAGTACTTTTTTATGGCGAAAGATTTACAATTATGAGAAGATGCTCTCTCTAAGTTTTCTTTTTATGATTGTGGCATTTCTACTTGCTTTGTTTGCTGATAATGTCTATACGTATGCAGTGATTTTCTTATTATTTGGAGTCTCTTTAGATGGGTTTAATATTTCAGGAATGAATTTAGTTATAGAAATCGCCCCAGAGGAGAAGAGACCTGTCTATACGGCTCTTCAAACAAATATTGTCTCTATAGGACTTTTCTTCCCTGTCTTGGGAGGAGTTATTCTAAAATATGTTGGTAGCTATACTGTGATTTATATCATTAGTATTGTGCTACTGCTTACAGGACTCTATATGAGTCGTAAGTTAAAGTCTGTTCAGCTTCGTTAGTTTAATGCGGCTTTTAACTCCTCTTCTGTACTGAATGTCTGTTTTTTTGTAATAACGTCATTGCTAAGTGTGACAATAGTGATTTTATCTGCATCTTTTTCATTTTTATAAGATGTTGCAATGGCTTTGTCATAAATGAGTGCAACAGAGTAGGCACTTTTTTTAAAGTCAGGTAGTGCAAATGTATTTCTAATAACTGTGGGCATACCACTAATATCGGCTACAAAAAGTGCATTACGTGATGGTAGGTAGTTTTTGTCCTGTTTTTTAAGAAATTCTTTTACTGTATGCCCTGTAGCTTTAGCAAAAACAAAAATGACTTTTTTAGTTTCAGGTGTAAGTGTAACAGCTTTGTCAAATTGGTCTGGTAGAGTAAATGAAAGTTTTGAGTTTACAGTTAAACCTTTGCTTGCTGTAGCACTGTATTTACTAGGGTCATAATTGTCTTTTCCGTTAATAGCAAAGAGTGCTCCTCCAGCAACAAGTAGAAGCAGTACGAGTGATAAAATGATTTTTTTAATCATGGTGTAAATCCTTTTTTTGTTTGATTATAGCAGAGATGGGTTAATATAGGATAATTTTAGTCCTATTTAAGTAAAAGCATTATATTATGCCTCTAAATTATTATATTGATAAGTAAGGATTATAAAATGACATTTTCAGATGAAGATATTTATGAAGCGGTAAAAAATCATTTACCTACAGTAAACGAGTATGTAAGCTCCCATGGTGGTGACATTTCACTTTTAGGAACAAAAGAGGGTATTGTATATATTGCACTGACAGGAACTTGTCATGGTTGTTCAATGAGCCTTATGACAACCAAAATGGTAGTAGAGAGAAAGTTAAGAGAGTTAATACATCCAGAATTAGTTGTTGTTAATGTAGATGGTACACCTGAAAATAGCTTGCCTGATGGGTGTTATGCAGAAGATGAGACAGATCTAGTTACAGAAGAACCCAAAGAGGGAATTATAGATAAAGTTAAGAAGCTATTTTAAAAGGAAAAATATGCGTTATACAATAATATTACTAGCATTATTACTGTTTACAGGATGTGAAGATAAGAATAAAATTAGTTATGATGGAAAGGCTCTTCTAAAAGAGAAGTGTGCCATGTGTCATAATTTGAAAATGCCTCCCAATACTTATGAAGATGAAAAAGCACCACCAATGATGGCAGTGGCATTTCACTTGAAAGATTTTATGAAAATTAACAATAATCAAGATAAAGTGGAGAAGTTTATCCCTTTTATTCAAGAGTATGTCATAGAGCCAAGTAGAGAGAAATCTTACTGTGATAAAGAGAGTCTTGACTCTTATGGCATTATGCCTTCACAAAAAGGAAATGTTAACAAAGATGAGCTTGAAGCAATTGCAGAGTATATGTATGATTTTTATGATCAACAAAAATACTTGAAAGACATGCAGGCAAAAGCTGTTTTTGATGCCCTACCAAAGGGTGAACAACTTATGCGTAAAAATGGCTGTTTTAACTGTCATGCCATAGACGAAGACAAGGTTGGTCCATCACTTCAGCACATAGCAAAAAATGGTACAGAGAGTGTGATTGATGTTATTAAAAATGGTAGTCAAGGTAAATGGAAAGATTTTCATAATATGTTGATGCCTCCTTTTAAAGATAAATTTTCAAAAGATGAGTTAAACATCTTAAAAGATTGGATAGACTCTTTGGGCAAAATAGAGAAACAAAAACTATGGAGAAGTAAAAATGTTATTTGATTTATGTAAAGACAAAGAAGTAAATGAAACCTATAAACTAATGGCTCAGACCATCATACCAAGACCTATTGCATGGGTAGTGACTGAAGATAATGGAGTAGTAAACATTGCCCCGTTCTCTTACTTTATAGGACTCTCTTCTGATCCTGCATCGGTACTTATTTCTGTAGGGCATAAGCCTGATGGTACAGCTAAAGATACACTGGCAAATCTCAGAAAAAATGGAAAATGCACTATCTGCATGGTGGAAGAGAAAGACCTAGAAAAGATGCATTTCTCTTCTAAAGGTTTAGAGAAGGAGTTGAGTGAAGCTGAAATATTTAATATAGAGACTGAAACACTTGTAGATGGTTATCCTCCTATGATTAAAGGTGTACCGTCTGCTTACTTCTGTACACTTAATCAAGAGATAGATCTTGGAGGTGGTACAACTATTCCTTTAGTTTTAAATGTTAAACAGCTTTTTGTAAATGATGAGGTTATTACAGACAAAGAGAGATTGACCATCTCCTTTAACCCAGTTGCCCGCATAGGAAAAAGTTACGCTTTTTTAGGTGATGAGATAGAAGCACCAGTTATTCCATAAATTAAGCTATCTTAGCTAAAATCGCTTCTATGTTAATACGAAAACTTTTTAAATTTGAAAATGCACATATTGTTCGTGACTGTTCTACTCAACGCTGTAGTGAAAATATACATGGACACTCCTATAAAGTAGAAGTTTTGCTTGAGTCTAACTATTTAGATAATGGACAGATGGTGTATGATTTTGGGTTAACAAAATTGTACATTAAAGAACTTATAGACTCTTTTGACCACTCTATAACACTCTGGACAAAAGATGAGAGTAGCTATATTTCTGCAATGAAACAGTACTCTAACAGATGGGTAGAGCTTCCTGTTTCACCTTCGGCAGAGCAGTTTTCTCGTCTGATTTATCTGATAGTTGAGCGCATTTTAGCTTGTACCGATATGCAGAATGGAGAGAGGGAAGTAAAGCTTCACAGTATTATAGTTCATGAGACAGAAACAGGGTATGCACAAGGTTTTAAAGAGGATGCCCACTCTGAGCTTATGGGTAAAATAGCACTAGAAGATATATATTTTTCCAATCAGGTAAAAAGTGAGTGGAGTGATAAGCTTTTGTGGGAAAAACTTTTAGATAATAAAACAATTACAAATCCTAAAAAAATATAGTATAATTTAAAAAATAATAAAAGGACAATTATGAGGAAAATTACTTTGCTTTCGTTAGTGGCAGCATCAGTACTATTTACTGCTTGTGGCGAAGAGAGTAAAAAAGCAGTAGCTGAGGCAACTGCTAAAACAACAGAAGTAGCTAAAGAGACAACAAAAGATGTTAAAAAAGTGGCAACAGATTTAGCAGAGTTGACAAGAGTTAAAGCAGTAGAACTTGCTAAGGCGACAAAAGAAAAAGCAGCAGAAGCTGCAAAACAGGCTGAAGTTGCTGCTAATGCATTAACAAAAAAAGCAAGTGAAGCAACAGAAAAAGTTAAAGACAAAGTTTCAGAAGTTACGTCAGATACGGGTGCAGGAAAAGCAGCTTATGCAAAATGTGCAGGATGTCATGGTAAAGATGGTAAGACTAAGGCTCTTGGTAAATCTGAAATATTAGCTGGGCAGTCAGCATCAGATATTGAGAAGAAAATTTCTGAATATAAAGCTGGTAAACGAAATGTTGCAGATATGGGAACTTTAATGAATGGGCAAGTTGCTTCTATGAGCAATAGCAATATTAAAGCTGTTTCAGCATATATTTCAACACTTTAAGTGGGAGTCTCTTTGATGGCTGAACAGATAATTGCATCACATAGTATTTTAGTTAATATTTTTTTAACATTATTGCTTGCAGGATTTTCCATACCTATGGTTACAGCAAGAAGACCTTTAAGTTTTAAAAAAGCAAGTTTTATCTATACAATGATTTTTCAAGCTATTGCTACAATGGTTGCTTTTACGGGTTTAATCGCTATGGTAATTGGTGAGATATCTCTCTCCATTGGGATAATAATGATGATTGTTATTTGGGCTATACTTATGTTTGTAGAAATTAAAAAATACAGATTAATTAAAGTAGCTAAAATTGAAAATCCAGAAATACACAGAGTGTTAAAGAGTGGATTTTTGAAGATTTCAGTTATTCAAAGTATGCTTATTGCAGTGATGATAGCATTGATGATGTTAAAGGCAAAGGGTATAGTAGGCATATAAATGTTATATCTTTACCATAAAGAAGCTAGCCAGTCACAACTGACTCTTACAGGAGATGATCATCGTTATATCTTTAAGGTACGTAGGCATAAAGCTGATGATATACTTTATCTTCGTAATCTTGAAGATGCTCTGTTACATGAATACAGAGTATCGTACATAGATAAGCGTTCTGTTGTGCTTGAATTGCAAAAGAGTATAACTCTTGAAGTTAAAGCTAGTAAATCACTGCATATTGGTTGGTGTGTAATTGATCCTAAAAGTATTGAAAAGGTTTTGCCTTCACTTAATGAGATGGGGGTAGAAAAAATTACTTTTATCTACTGCAAGCGTTCTCAAAAAAGTTTTAAACTAGATTTTAAACGTTTAGAAAAAATACTCTTAAACTCATCGCAACAATCTGGAAGATCTCAAATGATGAAGCTTGAAATAGCTAATAATTTAAAAGATTTTTTAGTGATGCATCCTCAAAGTAAAATGCTAAATTTTTCTGAAAATAGGTTCATTTCAAATAATCAGTTTGATACCATTGTTATAGGTTGTGAGGGTGGTTTTCATGAAGATGAAGTGGCACTTTTTAAAGCAGAAAATATTGTTGGTTTTAATACACCATTGGTTTTAAAGAGTGAAAGTGCTGCTTGTGCAGTAGCATCTAAAATTCTTTTATAATATTTTAAACATTTTTCGATAAAATATCGTTCTTAATTGTCTCGCCATAGAGCGTTGCAATGACACTTTTTCATTTGAAAAAGGAAGAGTCTATTGACTAGAGTAGGTTAGTTGCCTATCACCAAAACAAACTAAAGGTTAGAAAATGAGAAAAGAGATACACCCAGATTATATGGAATGTAAAGTTAAATGTGCTTGTGGAAACGAGTTTGAAATTAGAACAAATAAACCAGAGATGAGTATTGATATTTGTAATGAGTGTCACCCATTCTTTACAGGATCAGAGAAAATTCTTGATGCTGCTGGTAGAGTTGAGAAGTTTAAAAATAAATATAAACTTTCTTAAGTTACTTGAACAGACCTCTTTGGTTCTGTTCACTCCTTATTCCTTATGATTACATTCATACCCACACCCATTGGAAATCCCCAAGACATTACCATTCGAGCCATGAAGCTTTTTGAAAAAGCAACACTGTTTTTATGTGAAGATACACGTCAGACCAAACGGCTTTTACGACTGCTAGAAGAGCGGTTTAGTATGACGTACCCAGAGGCAGACTTCTACTCCTTTAATGAACATAATGGAGAAGCACGCATAGAGGAGTTCTCTTCCGTGTTTGAAGAGAAAGAGATTGTCTATGTGAGTGATGCTGGTATGCCTGTTATTTCTGACCCAGGGCAGTTACTTGTTGAGTATTGTCAAAAGCATAATATCGTTTATGACGTATTACCAGGAGCTTCAGCTGTAACCACGGCTTATGCTGCTTCTGGTTTTGAAGAGGGTAAATTCCTTTTTTATGCATTTTTACCACATAAAGGTAAAGAGAGATCTTCAGCACTATCGGAAGCTATGGGAAATGGATATAACACAGTGTTGTATGAGTCTCCTCATAGACTTGAAAAACTCTTAAAAGAGATAGTCCAAATAGATGAAAACAGAGAGCTTTTTTTAGCAAAAGAGATAAGTAAAAAGTACCAAAATTACTACAGAGGAACAGCAAAAGAGCTTGATGAAAAGTTTAAAGAGTTGACTATTCGTGGTGAGTGGGTTGTTGTTATTTCTGCTCAAAAATCTACAGAAAAAAGCCTCTCTTTTGCAGAAGTATTGAAGCTTGACCTTCCACCAAAACCTAAAGCTAAACTCCTTGCACAACTTAGTGATAGAAGCATAAAAGAGTGGTATGAGGAATTAATCAAAAATTAGATAAAATCTATCTTATGATTATTTATGGAAAACAGGTATGCCTCTATGCTTTAGAGCAACACCCAGAAACGATTACAACTGTTTATGTCGCAAAAAAAGGAATTCTTCCTCAAAAGCTATTTCACGAACATCACGATAAAATTAAATTTTTAGAAGAGAAATGGGCTCAGTCCATGAGCAAAGGTGGTAACCATCAAGGTATTTTACTTGAGGTTTCTGATTTTGAGCAGAGTAACCTCTCTAGCATAAAGAAAAACAATTTTATAGTTGTGCTTGATGCCCTAACAGATGTTGGAAATATTGGTGCCATCGTACGGTCTGCTTATGCTCTTGGTGCAGATGCCATTATTGCTACTGGTGTAAAGCAGTTAAACTTTGCTGCCATAGCACGTACAAGTTCAGGAGCATTGCTAGATATGCCTTTTATGGTAACTCATAATATTTTAGATGTATTCAATGAGTTACAACAAGTTGGATTCTCTTTTTATGGAGCAGAAATGAATGGCAAGGCAGTACAAGAGATGGAGTTTAACTCTAAGCGTGTTCTTGTCTTGGGTAGTGAAGGTAAAGGGCTTTCTAAAAAAGCAAAATCAAAAATAAATCATACAGTTTCAATAGAAATGAAACATGCCTTTAATTCACTAAATGTCTCTGCCGCCGCAGCAATTTTAATACACAGGATGAGTTATGCAGTTAAATGAAATAGTTGAAAAAAATAGTTTAAAATTGATTAGCCAAAAAACGAATATTTCTGAAGTTAATTTAGATGTTCTTATTGCAGGTGAGTTCAATAAATTAACAAGAGTAACAACTTTAGGATTTATCTCTATTATAGAGAGGGAATTTAAAGCAGATCTTAAAGCACTAAGAGAACAGGCGTTAGAGTACTATAAAAATAATAGTGAAGAGTCAAGCGTAACTGTTGGCTTACCTCTACCTGAAGAGAAAAAAGGTACATCTACATGGTTTAAACTTTTAACTATAGGATTAATCATATTTACTGTTTGGTTCTTTTTTACACAGTTTGATAAGAGTCAAATAGGTAAATACCTTCCATTTTCAGAAGATGAAATAACTAAAATGATTAGTTTTGATGTTAAAAAAGAGTTAGGCATAGTACCTAAAACAGAAATTTCTACAGATTCAGAGTCTGAAACAAATGTATCACAATAGTAAATAGATTAGATTAAGAAGAGAGAAAAAATGTTTAATGAAATACAATTTGATAAAATAAACAGATTGCCAAAATATCTTTTTGCAGAGATTAATGAACTTAAAATGGGATTGAGAAGAGATGGGAAAGATATTATAGATTTCTCTATGGGAAATCCTGATGCTGCTACTCCTCAACCAATAATAGACAAACTATGCGAAACAGCAATGAAGCCAAAAACACATGGATACTCTGCTAGTAAAGGTATTTACAAATTGCGTTTGGCAATGAGTAACTGGTATAAAAGAAAATACAATGTTGAGCTTGATCCAGATACTGAAGTAGTAGCAACGATGGGAAGTAAAGAGGGTTATGTTCACTTAGTGCAAGCTATTACTAACCCAGGCGATGTAGCAATTGTTCCAGATCCGACTTATCCTATTCACTCACAAGCTTTTGTTCTTGCTGGTGGGTCTGTGGAAAAAATGCATCTTATTTTTGATGAAGAGACTTTTGAAGTAGATGAAGATCGTTTCTTTAAAGATCTCATAGAATCACTTGATTTGAATGTACCACAAGCAAAATTTCTTGTTGTAAATTTCCCTCATAACCCAAGTACAGCAACAGTTACTCCAGATTTCTATGTAAGACTTGTAGCATTAGCAAAAGAGAGACATTTTTATGTTATTTCCGATATAGCTTATGCTGATATTACATTCGATGGCTATAAAACACCGTCTATTCTTGAAGTTGAGGGTGCAAAAGATGTAGCTGTAGAGGCATATACACTCTCAAAATCATACAATATGGCAGGATGGAGAGTTGGTTTCATCGTTGGTAATAAAAAGCTTATTAGTGCATTGCAGAGTATTAAATCATGGTTGGATTATGGTATGTACACACCCATTCAAGTAGCTGCAACAGTAGCCTTAGATGAGCATAATTATATACCAGATGAGCAAATTATTCCTCGCTATAAAAAGAGACGTGATGTTATGATTGACTCTTTTGGTAATGCAGGATGGAAATTAGGTAAACCAAATGCTTCTATGTTTATTTGGGGAAAAATACCTGAAATAGCAAGAGAGATGGGATCTTTAGAGTTTTCAAAACAACTCCTACTTGAAGCAGGAGTTGCAGTAAGCCCAGGAATTGGTTTTGGGATTTATGGTGATCAGTATGTACGTATTGCACTTATTGAGAATGAAAAACGTATTCGTCAGGCAGCAAAAAATATTAAAAAATTCTTAAAGAAATTGGAAGAGGAGAAGAAGCATGGTTAAAATTGGAATACTTGGAGTAGGTACAGTAGGTACTTCAGTTGCTCAAATACTTAAAGCCAATGCAGACATCATTGAAGCAAGAGCAGGTAAAAAGATTGTTGCTAAGTCAGGTGTAGTAAAAAACTTATCTAAAGATCGTGCTGTAGATATTATAATTTCAGATAATCCAATGGATGTTATAGATGATCCTGAAATTGACATTGTTGTTGAGCTTATGGGTGGAGTTGAAGAGCCATATGCTTTGGTTAAAAAAGCTTTAGAAAATGGTAAGGCAGTTGTTACAGCTAATAAAGCTTTATTGGCTTATCATCGCTATGAACTTCAAGAGATTGCGGGAGATATTCCTCTAATGTACGAAGCAAGTACAGCAGGGGGTATTCCTATTATAGGTGCTTTACGTAATGGACTCTCTGCCAATCATATAGACTCTATAAAAGGTATTATGAATGGTACTTGTAACTATATGCTTACTAAGATGATAAATGAAGGAGCTCAGTATGATGCCATACTTAAAGAGGCTCAAGATTTAGGTTATGCAGAGGCAGATCCAACTTTTGATGTTGGTGGATTTGATGCTTCTCATAAACTTCTTATTTTGGCAAGTATTGCTTATGGTATTGATGCAAAACCTGAAGATATTCTCATAGAGGGTATAGAAAATATCACGCAAACAGATGTAGCTTTTGCCAAAGAGTTTGGATATGAGATAAAACTACTAGGCATTGCTAAAAAAGTACAAGATGGTGTAGAGTTAAGAGTACACGCAACTATGATACCACAAGAGAGTATGATTGCCAAAGTAGATGGTGTAATGAATGCTGTAACGGTAGTGGGTGATAGAGTAGGTGAGACAATGTATTATGGACCAGGTGCTGGTGGCGATGCTACTGCTTCAGCCGTTATTGCCGATATTATTGACATTGTGCGTGGAAATCATGGTCCAATGCTTGGTTACAAAAAAGGTTTGGAGTCTGGACTAAAACTTTTGAGTAAAGATGAGATAGAGACACAATACTATATTAGACTTGAGGTAGATGATAAAAGTGGTGCTTTAGCAACTATTACCTCTGCTTTGGGTGAATTTGGTATTTCCATTGAGTCTATGTTGCAAAAACCAACTAAAAATGATGATATTGCCAAACTACTCTTTACAACACATATGTGCAAAGAGAGTAAAATGCAAAATGCCATTACTGCTCTCGATAAATTAGAAGTAGTGCGTGGTAATATTGCTATGATGAGGATTGAGAAGTAAAAATCTAAGGATTTTAACATGAGTGATACTACAAAGCATGAAAACTATGAGATTTTAAATCTTATAGGAGTCTGTCGTATTCATGCATAATTGGCTGAAAAACTCATCTTTTTCGCCTATTTTCGCCTATTTTTTGTTAAATAGCATGCTATTCTCCTCGAAATAGACAAAAATATGCTTCAAATCTGATATTTTTCATCTCAATCAGATGAATCCGACAGACTCCTAGTAAATTTTATTTAGTTTATCTGATTGTTGCAGATAATATTTAAGGTTGGTATAGCTAAAAAACTTATAAATAAAAGCTAATTACATGAAAATTAAGGTTTTTAGCTTAATTATATAAATTTGATTATAATAAACACAAACAAAATTAAGAGGAAAATATAATGGCAAAAGATCACTATTTTGATATAACGGCAAAGCTTGATATGATGGAGATGAAAAATGCAGTTATTATGGCTGAAAAAGAGTTGGCTACACGTTTTGACTTTAAAGGTATAAAAGCAGAGATAAATCTTAATGAACAGGCAAAGACACTCTCTTTGAGTTCTTCTACAGACTCTAAAATAGATGCACTTAAAGATATACTCATCTCTAAACTTATTAAACGTAACATTGCTGGTAAGTCTTTAGAAGAGGTGAAAACTGAAGGAATCTCTGGAGGTAATACAAAAGTAATTTACCGTATAGTTGATACCATAGATAAAGATGAAGCAAAACAGATAGTAAAAGCCATAAAAGCTATGAAAATAAAAGTGACTCCCTCTATACAAGGTGATGAAGTACGAGTGTCAGGTAAGAAGATAGATGATCTGCAGGCTGTAATGACTGAGGTAAAGAGACTTGATTTGAAAGCACCATTGGTTTTTGGAAATTTTAAATAATGACAAAGTTAACAGAGTCAAAAGAGATAGAGAGTGTATGTACTTATTGTGGTGTAGGGTGTGATATTACAGGTGTTGTTGAGAACAACAAAATAGTCAAAATATATGCTCAAAAAGATGGAGTAGTTTCTGAAGGTAAACTCTGTATTAAGGGTAAGTATGGGTATGATTTTGTAGATGCAAAAGAACGCATACGAGAGCCACGTATTCGTAAAACATTTTTAGACAAAAATCCTCAAATATTAAAAGCTTTTAGTACTAAACTAAGCTCTTTAGATGATGACTTTATGACTTGCGATGTAAATACTGCTACAAGCATAGCAGCTGCAAAGTTAACAGAGATTAAAGAGCAGT
>Ga0256827_10002583_pt1 | contig 11586 bp, 7 predicted proteins | sample CV84metaG_FD_185977 | JGI IMG/M metagenome (GOLD analysis project Ga0256827, IMG submission 185977) | Hydrothermal vent microbial communities from East Pacific Rise, Pacific Ocean - CV84 | ecosystem: Environmental > Aquatic > Marine > Hydrothermal vents | place: Pacific Ocean: East Pacific Rise... | reverse complement strand
TAATCGTTACTGAAGCAAGAGCTAGACAGCACTACGAAACAGCAACAGAAGCTCGTAAAAAAGAAAAAATTGCAACTCGTAAAAAGATTCTTAAGAAACTTTACATGCTTAGAAGATATGAGGCTAGACTGTAACAGGTCTTCCCTTTTAACTTTACCAAGTACAACTCTGTACTTGGTTTTTATTTACTTCATTTTTCAATCTTTACTTAATTTAATCTACTACTCATAACAATAATTTTTCACTGGAACATGCTATAATTTTTAAATTAACTTCTAAAAGGTACTATAGATGAAAAATTTTCTTTTAATTCCAATTCTACTCTTAGTCACAGCCTGTTCTCCGAGATATGAGATAAAAACTCACTACACCCTTCCATCTGATGCACAAGGTAAACAGTGTGTACAGAGATGTTCAACTGAGAGAAAAACTTGTCAAACAAACTGCAATAGAATGCAAGATAGATGTTTAGCAAGAACCAAGCAGAGTGCAACAGATGAATTTCCTAATTTAATGGATGAATATCATGATGTACTTATGAAATATAACTATGAGATAAGTAGATATGAGTTAGAGATAGCATCATGGGAGAGAGAAGAGCGTCGATTACATCAAGATTTTGAACACTACAGAAGAAGTTGTCAAGGTAAAAATAAAAATAGTTACGAGTGTAGACGCTCTTATGAGTTAGATAATGAATTAGTTAGTTTAGAACATCATGAACCCATTGCACCAACTAGACCAGTAAAACCTAGTTTAGCAAATGAGATTAAAAATGCACAACGTACTTGTAGCAACAGCTGTGGATGTGAAAAAGAGTATGATAGTTGTTTTGTCTCGTGTGGTGGAACACTTGACTATGAAAAATTTTGTGTTGAAAATTGTAAATAGCGTAACTTTTAAAGTAATTTCAATACTTTTAAATCATCTTGAAAGAGCAACAAACAATGCTCTTTCATTAATTTAGCATCATAGGCTAAACGGCTATCGACATCTCCCATACTAAGAATCCATGATGAAAAGTGATCAGGATATGAAAACTCCTCTCCCACAAGAGTTGTTAATATATCAAGAAAAAAAGCTTCTTTACCATTAATATTTTTAAAGAGTACATTTAACTCACCATTTGCATGTTCTACTTTTACAGTAAAGTTCTTTTTTTTATAACTATTACTTTTTACATCATGTTCAAAAGCATAATCTTGTTTTAAAAAATCAAAATGTTTTAAAACTAAACTTTGAAGATTCTTTGTTTCCATTGCAATAACTTCTCCTAACAATAAATTCCCAACTTCTACTTTACATAAAATAAATTACAATTAACTGAAATACATCTTTTTTAAAAAAATTAATATTTAAAATAAAACTAACAAAAATACCCAGAATATGGTTGCTACTATTCATTTACTTATTTTAGTTATACTTATAAATATCTGATAAAAAAGGTCTTACTGTGAAAAAACTACTCACTTTTTGTCTACTAATCCCCATTTATCTCTTCTCTTTTAATTATAATACTCAATGGAACATCATTGAAAATTTTGATAAACAGCATTTACCTAAAAGTGCACTGGAGAAGGTTGAACTTATTTATGAACAAGCAAAAATAGAAAATAATTCTGTACAGTTCATACATGCAACTCTTTATAAAAAGAACTATGCTATCACATTAAAAGAAAATGGTAAGGTAGAAGCTATAAAAGTTATAGAAATGGCAATTAAAGAGTCTAAAACTACTGAAGAGATAGCCATATTAAACTCAATTTTAGCAGAACTATATACTCATTATCTTCAAGAAAACTACTACCGTATACACAGACGAACAGAGATTAAAAACAGTCAAAACTCTGACATATTAACATGGAGCAGTAGAGACTTTTTAGATAAGATTTATGAACTTTATCAAAAATCATTATCTGACAATACAAAAGATACTAAGCTCTCTAACTATAAAGAGATTTTAAGCAGTTCAAAAAATACAAATGAATTACGCCCTACACTTTATGATTTTTTACTCTTTAGAGCCTTAGAGTACTTTCAAAATGAAAACTCTTATATTCATCAACGTCGAGGTAGTTTTATCTTTAAAAATAGAATTGCTTTTTCAGATGCCTTAACCTTTGCATCATTACACTTCTCAACAAAAGATAGAACACTTTTTAAGTACCAAACTACTCTACTCTATCAAAAACTCATAAACTATTATGCAAAAAATCACTACTACAAAGCTCTTGATTATGTTAATTTACAAAGATTACAATTTGTAAAAAGAAACTATAGAGGTGCAAATGCTAAAAAGTATTACCTTGAAGCTTTAGAGACTACTCTAGTTAATAATCCTAATAGTGAAGCTCTCTCTTACCTCATGGAGTACTATATGCAAAAGAGTAACTATAAAAAAGCTCTTTTACTAACAAAACAAGCTCTTATGAGTCAAAATAAGTTTGTTCAACAAAAAGCTAAAAAAGTAGAAAATGAGATTAAACAGCAGATACTAAATATTACTATTGAAGAGGTATCACTACCTCATCAAAATATTTTAGCGAAAATTGATTATCGTAATATTGAACATCTCTACAGCAAAATTTTTAAACTAAATGAAAAAGAGCTAAAAAGATTTAAAAACTGTAGAACTCAAGATAAACAGTATGAGTATTTAAACACTCTTCAACCTCTTAAATATTTAGACTCTAACTTACCTAAGACTAAAGACTACAAACAACATAGCACAGAACTCTCTTTAAGCAATTTCAATCTAGGTCACTATGTATTTTTATTCTCTCCAAATAAAATATTTAAGAAAAAGCATCTATTTAAAGAATTAAGTATCTCTAACCTTAGCTATTTAGAACGTAGAGACAAGCTCATTGTTCTCAATAGAAAAACAGGTGACCCCATAGAAAATGTAAAAGTAATACTTGAAAACAGTCAAAAAAATGAACAGTTAACAAGAGTAAGCAATAGCGATGGTTATGTTAAACTTCCTAACAATAAAGACTCTTATAAAATAACTCTAAAGTACAAAGATGACATATTAAAACTCAATAACTATTATGTTAACCAAAATTATGAATATGAACATAGAGACTACAGTAGTAGACGTGTCTACTTTTTTACCGACCGTTCACTTTATCGTCCAAATCAACTCATCTACTTTAAAGGGTTAGCCACAAGAAACTACTCAAAAAAACCAGCAAAAATTTTAAAGTATGAGAAGATAACTGTTACATTTAAAAACACCAATAATCAAGAAGTAGCCCAAACAACTTTTACTACAGATGAGTTTGGAACATTCCATGGAACATTCATAGCTCCTAGTTCTGGTCTTCTAGGCTCTATGTCTATTGTCTCTAACATTGGAGGTCGTGCAAATATTCAAGTAGAAGAGTATAAACGTCCTAAGTTTGAGGTGACTTTTGAGCCAAACAACAAACAGTACTCCATAGGTGACAAGATAACCATTAAAGGTCTAGCAAAAGCTTACGCAGGAAATGCCATTGATGGTGCAAAAGTTAAATATCGAGTAGAGAGAAGCACCTCTTACAATTGGTTTAACTATGATTTCATGCCATATAACAACTACACTACACAACTAAAATCAGGAGAGATTAAGAGTAACGAAAAGGGAGAGTTTAACATTGAGTTTATTGCTAAAGAGCAAGAGGGCATCATGGCAGATAGCTATCCTAACTATGACTATACTATCTATGCTGATGTAACTGACTCAACAGGAGAGAGACACTCCTCTGCTACCACATTACATCTAGGAAGAGTCAATTTTGTTATGAATATGAGACTCAAAAAAGAGCAAGATGTAGAAAAAAATTCAACATTGACTTTAGAGAGTAGCAACCTAAATGGTCAGTTTATTCCTCTTCAAGGAAGCATAGAGATACGACGCATAGAAGCTGAGAAAAAGCTCTATGTTAAAAGATATTGGCAACAAGGAGACAAAAAAAGTTATACCAAAGAGGAGTTTGAGAAACTCTTCCCAAACTATAGATATGATGAGAGAAAAAAAGAAAATAAGAGTGAATTTGTTGAGACTGTCTCATTTAACACGGCTAATGCAAAAAGTATCTCATTGAACCACTTGGCTCAAGGTAAATACATTCTAAAGTTAAAAGTCAATGGATATGGAGATGAACTAGTCCAAACCAAAGAGTTTACACGTTTTAATCTCAACACTAAAGAGCTAATATCACCTAAATATCTTTGGCAAAAATATGACAAAAGAGAGTATAAAACAGATGAAAAAGTATTACTTAACATAAAAAGTTCTAAAGCTCATACAAAAGTACTATTGACACTAAATCAGTACAATAAAACCATAAAAGAGAAGTGGATTGAGATTAACAACTTTACTCAAGAAGTTATAGAGTTAAAAAAAGCCTATCAAGGAAATATTGACTACCAATTAACACTTGTTGCTGACAATAGAGTCTTTTATGAGAAAGGCTACATACTTATTCCATGGGACAACAAGCTCAATGTAGAGTTTTTAAGCTTTAGAGATAAACTAAAACCAAATGAAAAAGAGCAGTTCAAAATTAAAATATCTGGTAAAAATAGAGAAAAAGTTTTAGCACAGATGGTAGCAACTATCTACGATGCCTCTTTAGATGCTCTATATCCTCACAACTACTACAGCACAAACTTCTACCCAACCTCTCCAAGTAGTTACAAAAGATGGTCAGCCAAAGGTTTTAATTCATCAAATAGCTACGGAAGATGGAGAGAAGCAGGAGAAGCTAATTTAAGAAGAGTTTTCCCTTCATTAAAATGGTTAAACTCTTATGATAGAAGAGAAAACAGAGTAACTTACGAGTCAGCATCAATGGTTATGGCTTCTCCAGCACCTATATATGAAGAGAGTGAAATGGGTGGAGACATTGTACCAGTTGAACCTATGATAATGGCATACCCAGCAGACGACATGAAAAAGTACAAAGAGAAAAATGAGAACAAAACTCCTATCTCTATTAGAAAAAATCTACAAGAGACCATGCTCTTTAAACCAGATTTACAAACAGATGAAGAGGGAAACATTGTCATAAACTTCAAAACAAATGAAGCCTTAACACGTTGGAACTTCATGGCATTTACCCATACAAAAGATTTAAAAACCACTGTTACAAAAAAGAGTTTCACTACAGCTAAAGAGCTTATGGTGGTCACAAACTTACCTCGTTTCTTTAGAGAAAAAGATCTCATTACACTTTCAGCTAAAGTGGTAAACATGAGCGACAAAGATTTAAGTGGAACTTGTGAGTTAAAGCTTGTTGACCCAACTACTGAAAAACCAATTTTTAACCAAGAGTTCAAAAAAGAGATTTTTGTTAAAAAAGGGGCTTCAACTGTAGTAGAGTTTGAGTTTAAAGTTCCAGATGTAGACAGAGTCTCTGCCATTAAACATACCATTATTGCTAAAACAGCTACACACACCGATGCTGAGCAGATTATTCGACCTATTCTCTCAAACAGAGTCTTTGTAACTGAGAGTAAAAATATGTTTGTTAAAGCACATGAAAGTAAAAGTTTTACTTTAGAGTCATTAAAAAATGCTAACTCTACGACGCTCTCTAACCACAAATTAACTCTTGAGTTTACCTCTAACCCTGCATGGTATGCTATTAAGTCTCTGCCTTACCTCATGGAGTACCCTCATGAGTGTAATGAACAGCTCTTTAACCGTTACTTTGCCAATGCACTTGCAGCTAAAATTGCTAACTCTTCACCAAAAATAAAAGAGGTATTTGAAAAGTGGAAAAGCAAAAGTGAACTCATCTCTGCACTAGAGAGCAACAAAGAGTTAAAGTCTGTACTTTTAGAAGAGACCCCTTGGGTACTAAATGCAAAAAGTGAAGCAGAACAACAAGCCAACTTAGGCATACTTTTTGACTTGGTACGTTTAGCCAAAGAGGAGAAAGCCACTTATAATAAACTCATAAAAAGACAGTTTGAACACAGTGACGGTGGTTGGGCATGGTTTGAGTCGCCACACTCTAACTGGTACATTACTCAATACATTGTAGAAGGTTTTGGAAAACTCAAAAAACTAGGCATTGACAAAACAAACACAGAAGCCATGGGTGTTGCCACTCACTACATGGACATGAAAATGCTAGAGCAGTACAAAGAGCTACTTAAAAATGTAGAAGTGTATGGAGCAAAACTAGAAGATGACCACCTAAACTCTATGCTTATTCACTACCTCTATGCACGCTCTTTTTACAAGTTTAAAATGAGTTCAGAAGTTCAAGAGGCACACAACTACTATCTTAGAGAAGCCATGAAATATTGGGGGAAAAAAGGACTTTATGAACAAGGAATGATTGCCCTTACTCTAAATGCAAGAGCCGAAAAAGAGTCTGCACTTGCCATTGTGAAGTCTCTAAAAGAGAGAGCCTTAGTTAGCAATGAGCTAGGAATGTACTTCAAATACAACAACGGTTTCTACTGGAACCAAATGCCAATAGAGACTCACGCTCTGATGATGGATGTATTTGAGACAGTAGCCAAAGACAAAGAGTCAGTAGAACTACTTAAAACATGGTTACTAAAAAACAAACAGACCACCCATTGGAAAACTACTAAGGCAACAGCTTCTGCTATTTATGCTCTTCTTTCAGATGGAGAGTGGCTAAAAAATGACAAAAATGTAGAGCTTAGTTTTGAGACGACTCTACCTTATAAAGAGGAACTTGAAAAAGCAGAAATTCAAACTGGAACAGGTTACATAAAAGCTTCGTACAAAGAGTTTGACCAAAGCATGGCGACCGTAAAAGTAAACAACCCTAACAACGGTCTGGCTTGGGGTGCATTGTATTGGCAATATTTTGAAGATATGGACAAAGTTAAAAACTTTAAAGAGACACCTTTGACACTTAGTAAAGAACTCTTTTTAATTGAGCAGACAGCACAAGGAGAACTCCTTAGCCCAATTTCAAACCAAGCCCTTAATGTAGGTGACAGAGTAAAAGTAAGAATTGAGCTTAGAGTAGACAGAGACATGGAGTACATTATGCTTAAAGATGCACGTGCTTCAGCATTTGAGCCTCTTAATGTTCTTAGCCAATACAAATACCAAGATGGTCTAGGATACTACGAGAGTACAAAAGACAATGCAACATACTTCTTTATAGATTATCTTAGAAAAGGAACTTACGTATTTGAATACCCTCTTGTAGTCACCCACAAAGGGGATTTTTCAAATGGTATAACAACCATAGAGAGTATGTATGCTCCTGAATTTAAAAGTCATTCAAAAGGAGTAAGAGTTCGAATTAAATAAATAATAATAATTTTTAAATAATAATAATTATCCTTTAAGTTAGTTTCTGACATAATTCTCTAAAGGATAAAAATTATTCTTTATTCAATAAAAACTTAAAATTAAAGGTAAAATTATGAGACAATATGAGACATATAGATGTAATAGCTGTGGCAATGAAGTAGAACTGCAGAGTGTTGGTGGTGGAACACTACACTGTTGTGGTGAAGAGATGGAGATGATTACTGAAAACTTAACTACAGTAAACCTAATGAAAGCATTTGCTGGAGAGAGTCAAGCAAGAAACAAATATGAGTACTTTGCAAAAGTAGCTCAAAAAGAGGGTTTTAGAGATATTGCAGAACACTTTCAAAGAGCTGCAAATAACGAAAAGGTTCATGCAAAATTAGAACTAGCTCTTAAAAACCGTATGAGTAACAAGAGTGAAGAGAGCTTTGGTAATACAAAAGAGAATCTTCAAGAGGCAATTAATGGTGAGTCATATGAAAATGTAACGATGTACCCTGATTTTGCTAAAATTGCTAAAGAAGAGGGACACAAAGAGGCTACTAGACTTTTTGATGGCATTGGCAAGATTGAGATAGAACATGAAAAAATGTTCCAAATGCTTTTAGAGCGTCTTGAAGCAGAGGAAGAGTTTGTTAGTGACAACGAAGAAGAGGCTTGGATTTGTGAAATTTGTGGACATGTACACTATGGTAAAAAAGCTTTAAAAGTTTGTCCTGTTTGTAAACATCCACAAGAGTATCAATCTCGGTTAAATTCTAAAAAATAATAGAGACGAGCATTAAATATAATTTGCTACAATATCAGCATTATTTTATAAGGATTGACCCTCATGACATTTACTTCACCATTACAAAAAGACGCTATTAAAATTATGCTTCTAGGCTCAGGTGAGCTTGGAAAAGAAGTTGCTATTGAGGCACAACGACTCGGCATTGAAGTTGTTGCAGTTGACAAATATAAAAATGCTCCTGCACACCTTGTAGCAAACCGTTCTTACGCTATTGACATGCAAGATGAAGCAGCTGTTTTAGAGGTAATTGAGAAAGAGAAACCATCATATATTTTACCAGAAGTTGAAGCCATCTCTATCTCAGCTCTTTTTGAAGCAGAAAAAAGAGGTTTTCATGTCATACCAAATGCAGAAGCTGTAAACAAAACCATGAACCGTAAAAACATTCGTGTTTTTGCAGCAGAAGAGTTAGGGCTTACAACTTCTGGTTACAAATTTGTAAAAACATTAGATGAGTTAAAAGAGGCAGGAGAAGAGATTGGTTTTCCTTGTGTCATTAAACCTGTCATGAGTAGTTCAGGTCATGGTCAAAGTATTGCTAAAACAGCTGCTGACATTGAAGCGTCTTGGGAAATTGCAAAAGAGGCTAGAGGTGATGCATCTGAGCTTATTGTAGAAGAGTTTGTACCATTTGATTACGAGATTACCCTTCTTACTGTTAGAAATGAAACTGGAACCGTTTTTTGTGACGCTATTGGGCATGTACAAAAAGATGGTGACTTCATTTTGTCTTGGCAACCAATGAACATGAGCGAAGCTGCTTTACAAAAAGCCAAAGATATTGCAAAAGCAGTAACAGACGGTCTTGGTGGTCGTGGTATCTTTGGTGTTGAGTTCTTTGTAAAAGGTGAAGAGGTTTACTTCTCTGAGCTTAGCCCACGCCCACACGACACAGGTATGGTGACACTCATGACTCAAAGCCAAAGTCAATTTGCTCTTCACATTAGAGCTGTTCTTGGGTTACCACTAGACTACACCACTTATGGTGCTGGTGCTTGTGGTGCATACAAAGCTAAAAATGAAAATAAAAACCCTACACTTGAAGTTCCTGACTCTGCATTTACAGATACCTCTTACGTAAGAGTATTTGGAAAACCAGAGACGCATGTAGGTCGTCGTATGGCTGTGAGTTTGGTTCTTGATAATGACGTTGAAAAAGCAAAAGAGCGTGCATTAAAGATTGCTGCTTCTATTTCAGATAATTAATGTTAAAGCTCTTAATTAAATAAGAGCTTTAAGTAATTATAAACTAAATAAACTAATAAATAATAATATTTTAAAACAATTTTAATTAGATATACTAAAGAAAAATATTTCTCTAAGGAGTTCATTTTGCGAAGTATTAAAATTTTTTTATTATCAACCCTCTTATACACTTCCTTATTTGCACAAAATTATAGTAACAAACAAGAAGTAAAACAATTTATTAATAAAATGAATAAAGAGTTTAAATACAAAAAAACTTATCTTAATATGCTTTTTAAACAGATAAGAAAAAATCCTAAAGTCTCACTAAAAAAGTCTAAGCCTAAAATTGTCAAACCTCTTTCAGAAGAGTATCGTCCTCAAGGAAAGTGGGATATCTACTCTCGTGTTCATCTAGAAAATAATCAAAGTAATTTAGGTGTTGAATTTATGTATAAACATAAAAAGACACTTGAAAGAGCTTACAAAAAATATGGAGTATCTCCAGAGTATATAACTGCCATTATTGGCATTGAAAGTTATTATGGTAAAAATCGTGGAGTTTATTATGTTTTTGACTCACTTACTCACTTGGCTTTTGATGGAGGAAAACGTAAAAAATTCTATAAATATCAACTACAAGAGTTTTTACGTATGTGCTATCGAGAACAAGTCGAACCAAGAGCCATAAAAGGTTCAAAATCAGGAGCTATTGGATTAGCTCAATTTATGCCAAGTAACTATAAATTATTTGCTGTTGATTTTAATAATGATGGGAAAATACGTATCAGCAAACCAGTAGATGCCATTGGCTCAATTGCTAATTATTTTAAAAAAAATGGTTGGAGAAAAGATGAACTAATTAGTACAAGAGTTAGTTACAAAGGAAATCGTTTTTATGGTCTTAAAACTGGATATAAACATAAATATGCAAGAAGAGATTTAAAAAACATAAAACCAAGAGAATATTTTCCCTATAAGAAGAAAGTCAGATTAATTAAACTAGAGAGAGAAAAGTACGATGAACTATGGTATGGAACACATAATTTTTATGTCATTACACGCTACAATCACAGCTCCTACTATGCCATGGCTGTTCACCAGTTAGCACAAAACATTAAAAGATCTTATGTAGCTAAATATGAAACGACACAAAAAGAGAAGTTGTATTTAGCTCAAAATTAGAACTTATATTAAGATTACTTAAGTTTTATACTCGTATAATTGATTAAAACTCAATATAAGGGTTATGACTATGTTAGAAAATCTTAAAAGTCTCACTATACTATATGTGGAAGATAGTGATTTAACAAGAGCTATGATTAGTACCGTATTAGAAGATTTAGTAAAAAAAGTATATACAGCTGCTGATGGTCTAGAGGGACTAAATGTATATAAAAAAATCATACCGGATATTGTAATAACTGATATGTATATGCCAAATATGGATGGAATAGCATTAGTTAAAGAGATAAAAAAAATTTCTCCAAAACAAATTATAGCTATGTTTACTGCTGATAAAATAGAAGAAGTCAATCAAAAACATTCTATAAAAATTAATAGCTATATGATGAAACCCCTAAATAGAAAACAATTTTTTAATACTTTAGACTATTTAGGTACACTAGCTATTAATAAAGTTACAACATTCCCTTAAACTCAGAAAAGATGTAAGCAGACTCATGAGGTCCAGGGCTTGCTTCTGGGTGGTGTTGTACTGACATAGTTGGAGAGTCGTTGTACTTTAACCCTTCAATGGTGTTGTCAAACAAGTTTGTGTGTGTTACTGTTGCTACCTCTACAATGTTGTCTGGTACATTGTAGTTGTGGTTTTGAGCTGTAATCTCTACTGTTTTGTTCTCTTGATTCATTACAGGGTGGTTACCACCATGATGTCCAAATTTCAACTTGTAAGTGTCATATCCATGAGCGATAGACAAAAGTTGATGCCCAAGACAGATTCCAAAAAGAGGAATTTTTGCAGCAATAAGCTCTTTGATTTTTTCTTGTTCATCTTTTAAAATAAGTGGATCACCCGGTCCATTTGAAAGAAATACACCATCTATCTTTTTAGCTTTATAAAGATCAATAATAATAGAAGCCTCTAGACTATTAGGAACAACTTCTACTTCCATTCCTGCATGAGTAAGCTCATTTAAGATATTTCTCTTAATTCCAAAGTCTAAAGCAATAATTTTTTTAGAAGTATTTGGTTTCTCATACTCAAATGTCTCAGCATTGTAACGTGCTTCATTGTGAACATAAGACTCTTTTGTACTTACTTGCTCAATGTAGTTTACATCTTCAA
>Ga0256827_10002582_pt1 | contig 11586 bp, 12 predicted proteins | sample CV84metaG_FD_185977 | JGI IMG/M metagenome (GOLD analysis project Ga0256827, IMG submission 185977) | Hydrothermal vent microbial communities from East Pacific Rise, Pacific Ocean - CV84 | ecosystem: Environmental > Aquatic > Marine > Hydrothermal vents | place: Pacific Ocean: East Pacific Rise... | reverse complement strand
ATTTTAAAGTTGTAAAAAGTATTATTCATTTTGCAAAAGAATCAAACATGCAAACAATTGCCGAATATGTTCACTCAAAAGATGTTTATGATAAGCTAAAAAAACTAGATTTAGACTATATGCAAGGTTTCTATATCTGCGAGCCTAAAGATGAACTTCAAACTCAAGATAATCTATTTGCATAACGCTACTTAGTCATTCTGAACTTGATTCAGAATCTAAATCTAGACTCCCAGTCAAGCTGAGAGTGACGAAGTTATCGAGTTGTTGTCATTCTGGGAGTGACGAAGTTATCGAGTTGTCGTCATTCTAAACTTGATTCAGAATCTAAATCTAGTTCACTCTTAACACAATTTCTACCAGATCTTTTAGCTAAATAAAGTGCTTCATCTGCTCTTTGAACTGCCTCATCCATCATGTCACCTTCGCGTACTTGTGTTACACCAAAACTTGCAGTTATCTTTCCAACTATCTCTATATTTAACTCTTCAATATTTTTTTTCAATTTTTTAGCAACTAATTCGGCTTCATTAAGTTTAACAGCAGGTAATAAGACCATAAATTCTTCACCACCCCATCTAGCTACTACATCAATATTTCTAAGTGTTTTAAGTAAGGCATGTGCTACTTGCACTAAGACTCTATCTCCAACATTATGACCAAACTCATCATTTACTTTTTTGAAGAAGTCTATATCTAGCATTATTAAAGACATCTCGTTGTGTCTTTGAGTCATAGCTTTATAAGATGTAGTATAAAGTTCTGAGAATTTGTATCTATTATATAGTCCAGTTAAAGAGTCTGTCGAAGCTTTTAGTTCATACTCTTTGTTTTGGTGTTCAAGTTTAGAGTTTATGTTACTCAACTCCTCTTGATACTCTTTCATAATCATCGCCCATCTAGTATAGGTCAAAGATATAATATCTTTTTGCGCAATAATTCCGTTTAGGGTGCCATCATCATTAACAACTATTGCTCGTTTATAATGCTTACTCGTAATAAATGCTAAGGCTTCTTTTATAGATGCTTTTTTATTTATGGTTTCAACTGGACTAACCATAAAATTACTAACCGATAAAGATAAATCTTCTTTATTTTTAATTAGGTACATTATATCTTTTGTTGTCAAAATTCCAACAGGTTTTAAATTTTCAACCACTATTACATTATCAAATGAGTTAGTAAGCATATCTTTTATAAGATCAGAAGTTTTTTCATTTTTTTCAACCCATTTCATTCTTTTACCAATTTTTAGTAAATCATCTAAAAGGTAGGTATCCATAAGCGTATCTGGATCCATATTACTCGTAATATCTGTATGAGATATAACACCATAAAGGCTTTTATCTTCATTTAAAACACAAATATATTCTATCTTTTCATTCAAGTAATTTAGCGTATCTAATACATTTTTATCTTTAGTTATAGTTGATGCTTTTTTTAGATTTAAATCTCTCAAAGAGACCTCTAAGTCTTTACCCTCAAGGTTTAATATATCTAAAACTGTTAAAATATAATACTCATTTTCATCAATTACAATAACATTTCTATGCTCATATCTTAACATTTTTGAAATAGCAATAGATATTGGGCTATCCATATCTACGGTAACAACATTTAGAGTTGCTATATCTGCAACAATTGGAAATTTCATAATCTACCTTTAAATATCGTTTAAATATTTTTGAATTTTTATAGCCTGTGCATGCTCATAAACATCATGGACACGCAAAATACTGGCACCATTTCTCATAGCCTCTACATGTAGAGCTAGTGTTCCAGCGAGTCTTTTATCTACTGGGGATGGGCTTATTTTATCTATCATACTCTTTCTTGAAGCACCAACTAATAGCGCTTTGTTCAAAGTTAAAAAATGTTGTAAATTTTTTATAAGAGTTAGATTATGTTCTAGTGTCTTTCCAAAACCAATACCAACATCTAAGACAATATCTTTAACACCAAAACTCTCAGCCTTAGCAACTCTTTGGTTAAAAAAATCATAAACTTCAGATAAGATGTTATCATAAACTGGATTATCTTGCATAGTTTTAGGACTACCTTGCATATGCATTATAACAGCAGTTGATTTATACTCCGCACAAAGTTTACAAACCTCATCATCTTTTAAACCTGTAATATCATTTACAATTTTAAAACCACTATCAAGGGCGTATTTTATAACTTCACTCTCAAAACTATCAATACTAAATTTTACTCTATCATAAAGTTTTTGCTTTTTTATAGTGTCAATTATAGGTTTAACTCTTGCTAACTCTTCACTTACCTCTACATGTAGAGAATTTGGAGCAGATGATACACCACCAATATCTATAATACTAGCGCCATCATCTATCATCTGCTCAATAGCATTTATGGCATCACTATCTCTAAATCTTGAAGATGCAAAAAAGCTATCATCATTTGCATTTATAACACCCATTATCTCTACATGTAGAGGCTTCTTTACATTTAAAATATCTTTTAGTTTTTTTGCTAACTCTTTTAGTCCAAAAGGTTGAGCTAACTCTTGGCGTGAAAGTTTTTCTAATTGTCTTGAAGTAGCTATAAGTATACAATCAACCTCTGGAGTCTTTGCAATAACTGTCCCACGAGGGACAGCTAAATCTGCACCAACACTAAGTGCATCTTGTTTTAGAATATTTGCCGCGCCTACATGTAGAGCTTTTATGTGGATTAAATGCATTTTTGATTTAGCACTAAGTATATTTATTCCACCACTATCTACGCCTAAAAGCTGTAAATGTTTTTTAATATCTATGGAGTTAGATAGTCTTTCAACTAGCATTTTTATCTCCAACAAAACTCATAAGAATATGTGCTAGTACTGTTTGAGGTCTTGAATTTAACTCTAAAAGCCTGTATGCTCTGTCAAAATTATCTAGTTGTTCTTTTGATAATATTAGCATATCTACAACAGTAGCCCTACGGTAAAGTGCTTCAAGCAAATCTTTGGCTTCATTTTTCTTAATTCTTGCGTTTTCTTTTAAAAACTTAAAAACCTCAGCATAATCAACCTTTGCTAAATTTAGCTCAAGCTCAATAATAACTTTATTTGTTTTGCCTTTTTTTAGTGGAAGTCTTGATCGGACAGTTGGGAGTAATGAAGATTTTGAAGATGTGATTATAATAAATTCTATATTTCTAGGTGGCTCTTCTAGTACTTTTAAAAGTGAATTTTGTGCTTCATTTCTAAAAGAGTTTGCACCAAGAATTATGTACTTTGTTTGAGATTCGCTAATATATGCCTCAGCTACAACAGCCTTTGCATACTCAAGTTTAAACTCTTCGTCTACATGTAAGAACCCAACTACACGAGAGGGCTTTAACTCCTCTTTTAATCGCTCAAACTCCTCTTCAATCTCTGAAGATATTAGTATAAAACCTCTTTTATCATGAGCTAACATCAACCTCTCCAAACATCGCTCCATTTAGTGAAGCATCAAAAAGTTTATATAGTTGTAGTAGTTTTATGTCTAGTGATTTATCATAAGATTTTAGATTAAAAGCATTTAGATAATCTTCATCGAAAATCCAAAAGTAAGAGTTATCTTTTCTTTTTGCAATATCTGCTCTTTTATCATCACCTTTTCCAATGTACCAAAAAAAGTAATCATCTTTGTGTGAAAGAGTTATCATATCTTCAACAACATCAATCATATCACCACCACTTATGCTATCGTAATAGTTATACATAGAATCAATAGAGACTATTGGAAGTAGTGGACGATCTTGTTTTAAAGTATTTATATATGAAAATATATACTTTTCAAACCATTTTCTACTCTGATCTGTTATAAGTATAATTGTTTTACCGTTTATAATTTGTGCTAACGCTTGAGCTGTTGTAGTAGACCAATCAAAGCGTTTTTCCTCAAGCCATGAGAAGCTAGAACCCTCTTCTCTTATAGCATCAAGTGTCCACTCTTTAAAATCTTTCATATTGCTTATTTATCTAACTCATAAGCTGCATGAAGTCCACGAACTGCTAACTCTGCGTATTTTTCATCTATAACCATAGATACTTTTATTTCAGAAGTTGAAATCATATTTATATTTATATTGTTATCTGCCATAGTTGAGAATGCTTGTGCAGCTACACCTGCGTGAGATTTCATACCAACACCAACTACTGAAACTTTACAAATATCTTCATTGTAAGAATCAGCAACAATATCTCCACTTTGAACAAAAGTTGCTACTACTTTTTTAGCATCGTCTAAATCGCTAACAGGTACTGTAAAGTCAATATTTGTAGTGCCATCATGTGCTTTATTTTGAATGATTACATCAATATTAACTTCTGAAGATGCAAGTTTATTGAAAATTTCAGAAGCAATTCCGGGTTTGTCTTTTACACCCATAAGTGATATACGAGCTTGGTTTCTGTCTAATGCTATTCCGCTTACTAATGGTGCTTCCATAATATTTTCCTCTTTTGTTATTAATGTTCCCTCTTCATTTGAGAAACTTGTTCTTGTTACTAAATTTACATTTAATTTTTTTGCCATCTCTACTGAACGATTTTGAAGTACTTTTGCACCCAAACTTGCTAATTCTAGCATCTCTTCATAAGATATATTGTTAAGTTTTTTAGCCTTTGGTTCTATGCGTGGGTCAGTTGTATAGATTCCACTTACATCAGTATAAATCTCACACAAATCTGCCTTTAAAGCTCCAGCAATTGCAACAGCGCTCAAGTCACTTCCACCACGACCAAGTGTAGTAATGTCTCCATTATAATTTACACCTTGAAAACCAGCTACTACAATAATCTTGCCATCTTTTATAGCATCTTGCATAGCTTGTGGATTTATCTCTTGTATTCTAGCTTTTGTATGTGAGTCATCTGTAACAATTCCCGCTTTTCTACCAGTCATAGCAACTGCATCGTGTCCCATCTCATTTAGAGCAATTGAAAGAAGCGATGCTGTAACTCTTTCACCTGAACTTAAAAGCATATCCATCTCAGCTCGGCTTGGATTTTTTGAAAAATGCTCAGCATATCCAACAAGTTTATTTGTCTCACCGCTCATAGCTGAAACAACTACAACTACATCGTTTCCAGCTTTTTTGCTTTCACTTACACGAGAAGCAACATTTGCAATACGCTCTAAATCACCAACACTTGTTCCGCCAAATTTTTGAACTATTAACATCTAAAGTAGTCCCTCTTTTTTAAAATATTTAATTACACTTTTATATACTTCTTGTTTAAAAGAAGCGCTTTGTTTTAAAACTTCATCTACACTAACAAACTTATAATCATCAAACTCTGGATGTTTTGTTTGTATATCTATTTTTGCTGATTTTTTTAATTTTACTAAAAAATATCTTTGTCTTTGACCAATCCAAGGTTTCATGGTTTTAGCTATTTTTGGTGGAAAATCATAACTTATCCACTCTGGATACTCGGCAATAATTTTTACCTTATTTGTACCAATCTCTTCTTTAAGCTCACGAAAAAGAGCTTCTTGAACCTCTTCACCCTCGTCAATACCACCTTGAGGGAATTGCCAAACATCACTCATATCATTTCTTTTTGCTAAGAAAATCTCTTTTTCGGCTGGATAATTATTTGACACTATTATCATCGCTACATTTGGACGATATAAATTTTTTTTGCTCATAAATCAACTTTTATATAAATTGCGCGATTATACTAAAAAAGCAATTAAAACTAATTTAGTAAAGTAAAATATAGATATAATTCTCTCATGTTATTATATATTCACATCCCTTTTTGCGATTCAAAATGTTCATATTGCGCATTTAACTCCTATGTTGATAAATTTGATTTAAAAGAGGAATATATGCATTCTCTTCAAACTCAACTAGATTTTGAGCTAAAAAGATTTAATGCAAAAGACAAAACCATAAAAACTGTTTTTATTGGTGGCGGTACGCCATCTACTGTTGAGGCAAAATTATATGAAGATATTTTTAAAACTATAAAACCTTACTTAGTAGATAATGCAGAAATAACTTCAGAGGCAAACCCAAACTCAGCTACAAAAGAGTGGCTAAAGGGTATGAGAGAACTTGGAGTTAATCGTATTAGTTTTGGAGTTCAAAGTTTTGATACTACTAAGCTAAAGTTACTAAACCGCGCACATAATCCACAACAAGCAAAAGATGCTGTAAAAAATGCAAAAGAAGTTGGTTTTAAAAATATTTCACTAGATTTAATCTATGCAACTTTAGGTGATACAAAGAAGTTACTAGAAAATGATTTGAAAATCGCTTTTTCACTCCCAATAAATCATCTAAGTGCTTATGCCCTTATTATAGAAGAGGGTACTCCTTTTGAGAATAAACCACAAATGTCTAAAGAGATACTTGAGATAACTGAGTGGCTTTTTAAAGAGATAAAACAGAAGAACTTTGCACAATATGAAATAAGTAATTTTGGAACATATAAAAGTAAGCATAACCTTGGTTATTGGCAATATGAAGACTATATTGGTCTTGGTAGTGGTGCTGTTGGTAAGCTTGGATTTGAACGATTTTACCCTACATGTAGCGTAGAAGATTATATAAAAAATCCGCTAGATATTAGGGTTGAGGTTTTGAGTAATGATGAAAAGAAAATAGAAAAAATCTTTTTAGGACTTCGCTCTTGTGTTGGAGTAAATAAAGATATTTTAGATAAAAATGAATTAAAACAGGCAAATTTTTTAGTAAGTGAAAATAAGCTTGAGTTTAAAAATGATACTTTTTACAACAGTAATTATCTTTTAGCTGATGAGATTGCACTCTTTATATCGTAGTTTAATTATTCTTTAGATAGAATCAGTTTTTAAATTTAAAATATTATACTTTTTGAGGATATTATATGTTTGGTATGGGTTTTACAGAGATACTCATTATTGCCGTTATTGCCATTTTATTTTTAGGACCTGATAGACTTCCATCAGCTATGGTTGAGGTAGCTAAATTTTTCAGAAATGCTAAAAATACTATTGGTAGTGTTAAAGACTCTATTGAAGAAGAGATGCAAGTAAAAGATATTAAAGAAGAAGCACTTGCATATAAAAGAGAGTTATTAGAAACAAGCGATAAAGTAAAATCTGCAACAGATGTTAGAAAAATGGCAGCGGAACTTACAAGTTTAGATGATAATGACTGGGAAGATGATGGTTTTTTTGATGAGCCTAAAAAAGTTATTCATGATGAAACATTAGCAAAAGCCGATGCACCACAAGAAGTTACTCTCAAAAAAAAGAAAAAAGCTAAAACTGTAAATGAAGACAATATAAAAGAAGATAATACTGATGTTTGATGATATAAAACCACACCTACATGAACTTAGAAAAAGACTTGCCATATCTGTAGCTAGCTTAATTGTTATGTTTTTTGTTATGTTTTTCTTCCACGAAGCAATTCTTAACTGGATGGTTGAACCATTAAACCAAGCGCTTATTGAAGTTGGTAAAAAAACTGTACAAGTTGCTGGTCAAATAAACCATGCAATAGAGGGTAAAGTTACCACAAGCCAAATTGGTGGGGCATTTTTTGTAGCATTAAAAGTTTCATTTTTTGCAGCAATTTTTGGAGCATTACCAATTATACTTTCACAAATCTGGGCTTTTATAGCTCCTGCACTTTATGCAAACGAAAAAAAGATGCTTATTCCATTTATATTTGGTGGGACTCTTATGTTTGGTCTTGGTGTACTCTTTGCCTACTATATAGTTACCCCATTTGGTTTTGATTTTCTCATAACCTTTGGTTCATTTAAATTTACGCCACTTATAAATATTGAAGATTATGTTGGCTTTTTTACAAAAATTATGTTTGGTTTTGGTATTGCTTTTGAGCTTCCTATTTTTGCTTACTTTTTAGCGCTACTTGGTATGGTAAATGACAGACAGATGATAGAGTTTTTTAAATATGCAATTATTATTATCTTTATAGTAGCAGCGATGCTTACACCACCAGATGTTCTAACTCAACTACTTATGGCTGGTCCACTTATAGTCCTTTATGGTTTTTCCATACTTATTGTTAAAATGGTTAATCCTGCAGAAGATGAGGAAGAGGACGACGATGATGAAGATGAAGAGGATGTTGACCTCTTAGAAGAGTTAAAATCAATAAATAAAGAATAGATGCAAAACAAAGAACTTTTAACCTCAAGCTATGACTTCACACTTCCAAGTGAACTCATAGCTACCCATCCAGCAAATCCAAGAGATAATGCAAAACTTTTAGTCTATAACAGACAAAATAATGAGATAATTCATACCTATTTTTATGATTTTGAAAAATATATTCCAAAAGATTGTGCTTTAATTTTTAACGATACTAAGGTTATAAAAGCTAGACTTTTTGGTAAAAAACCTAGTGGTGGAAAAATTGAGCTATTAATTAACCGTGCTTTAAATGCAAGCGATATAAATGTATATATTCGTGGAAAAGTTAAAGTAGATACTCAAATATTATTTGATGAAAATTTAGTTGCAAAAGTTATAGCTCTACATGTAGACGGAAGTCGTGAAGTTAATTTTTACAAGAACAATACTCTTTTGCGCTTTGAAGATTTGCTCCCAATCATAGATAAAATTGGGCATATCCCACTACCACCATATATTCAAAGAGAAGATACACAAGAAGATGCAGATGAATACCAAAGTGTATTTGCTCGACAAGAGGGAGCGGTTGCCGCACCTACTGCTTCTTTGCACTTTAGTGATGAGCAACACAAACGAATTTGTACAAATTTTAAACATGCTTTTGTGACTCTACATGTAGGCAGTGGAACATTTAAACCTGTTGAGTGTGACACTATAACTGAGCATCCAATGCACTCTGAATATTACAATATTAGTGATGAAGCAAAAGAGATTTTAGATTCAGATATTTCAGTCTTAAGTATTGGAACTACGAGTACTAGGACTATTGAGTTTTATGAAAAACATGGAAAAATCCAAAAAGGTGAAGCCAATCTTTTTTTACATCCAAATAACAAACCAAGTAGAGTAAACCATCTACTTACAAATTTTCATCTACCAAAATCAACACTTCTAATGTTAGTAGCCTCTTTTGTTGGTGTACAAAAAGCCCAAGAACTTTATAAAATTGCCATAGAGGAAAAATATCGTTTTTACTCTTATGGCGATGCGATGTTAATTTTATAAAAACTTGACTTTAGTTGTAGCATTGTTGTAAAATTACGACATTAAATAAAGATATTGAAAATATCAAAACTTCCTCGTCCTAAAATCTCAAAAACTAAGGCAACTACCATATGAGTGAAAACAATTCACAAAAACCCCGCAATAACAACAATAGACATAAAAATAACAATCGTACTCACAAACCTGTAAAAGGTGCTAGTGTTGAAGAACTTCGTGCTACAAGCATAGAAGCATTAACTGCATTGGCAATAGAATTAAAAGTGGAAAATCCTCAAGAGCTAAAACGCCAAGATATTATATTTGAAATACTAAAGGCACAAACAGAGCAGGGTGGTTTTATACTATTTTCTGGAATCTTAGAAATTATGCAAGATGGCTATGGTTTTATTCGCTCAATTGACAAAAGTTTTAATGAGTCTATAAATGATGCATATGTTTCAAACACTCAAATTAAACGCTTTGCACTTAGAAATGGTGATGTTGTAACTGGTCAAGTTCGCCCACCTAAAGAGCAAGAGCGATATTATGCACTTATTAAAATAGAAGCAGTAAATAGCCTTCCACCAGAGGAGAGTAAAAAGCGTCCATTATTTGAAAATCTTACTCCACTTTATCCACAAGAACAATTTAAACTAGAGTACAGAGAAAAAGGTTTAACAGGTCGTATGCTTGATCTGTTTTCACCTATTGGAAAAGGTCAGCGTGGTTTGATTGTTGCACCGCCAAGAAGTGGTAAAACAGAACTGCTTAAAGAGATTGCACATGGTTTAAGCCATAATCATCCTGAAGTTGATCTAATGGTTTTACTTGTTGATGAGCGTCCAGAAGAGGTTACAGATATGGAGCGTTGTGTAAAAGGTGAAGTTTATAGTTCAACTTTTGATATGCCTGCAAAAAACCATATTAAAGTAGCTGAGATGGTTATTGAAAAAGCAAAAAGACGCGTTGAGTTAGGTCGTGATGTTGTTATTTTACTTGATTCCATTACTCGTCTAGCAAGAGCTTATAATACTGCTACACCATCAAGTGGCAAAGTACTTTCAGGTGGGGTTGATGCAAATGCACTACACCGTCCTAAGCGTTTCTTTGGAGCTGCTAGAAATATTGAAAATGGTGGAAGTTTGACTATTATAGCAACTGCACTTATTGAGACTGGTAGCCGTATGGATGAAGTTATTTTTGAAGAGTTTAAAGGTACTGGTAACTCTGAAGTTGTTCTAGATAGAAAAATCGCAGATAGAAGAATTTATCCTGCTATTGATATTCTTAAATCTGGAACTCGTAAAGATGAACTTCTTATTTCTAAGGATGATTTACAAAAAGTATTTATTCTTCGTCAAATGATTCATAAACAAGAAAATGAGATTCAAGCTCTTAAATTTATCTATACTACTATGGGTAAAAAAGAGACTAATGAAGAATTTCTTGAAAGCATGAACACTAACGCATAATGAAAATAGGGGTTTTTGATTCTGGTATTGGTGGTTTAACCGTTGTTAAATCACTACTTGAACATCAACTCTTTGAAGAGATTATATACTTTGGAGATACAGCCCGTGTCCCTTATGGTATAAAAGATAAAAACACAATTATTCGCTACGCCATAGAAGCTGTAGAATTTTTCAAAAACTTTGAACTAGATATGATTATAGTAGCTTGCAATACTGTAAGTGCTTATGCCCTGTCTGAGATGAGAGAATCAGCGACTTGTCCTGTTATAGGAGTTGTAGAAGCTGGAGTTTTAGCTACTGCAAATGCTTTAAAAGAAAAAAATTCAGACATTTTAATACTTGGAACAAAAGCTACAATAAATTCAAAAGCTTATGAATTTGGACTAAATGATTTGGGTTATACAAATCTTCAAGCAAAAGCTACTGGACTTTTTGTACCACTTGTTGAAGAAGATATTTATGATGGTGAAGTTTTAAGCTCTACATGTAGACACTATTTTGGCGAGATGAAAACACCAGATGCCATTATACTTGGTTGCACACATTTTCCACTTATTTCAAAAGCTTTAGCTGGATACTTTAAAGAAAAAACTTTGTTAATTCACTCAGGTGATGCAATAGTTGAGTATTTAGAGAAAAGTTTTGATTTTACTCATAAGTTTTTAAATCCTAAGCTTGAATTTTTTGCTAGTGAAAATCCAGAGGCACTTAGGGGTGTTGCTAGGAAATGGTTGGATTTGGATTGATTGTTGAGATTCTGAATCAAGTTCAGAATGACGAGGGGTTGTTCAGAATGACGGTTGAGATTCTGAATCAAGTTCAGAATGACGAGAGGTTGTTCAGAATGACGAGGGGTTGTCATTCCGTGCTTGACACGGAATCTAACTAAAACTTAAAACAAACCTTTTAAAATCAGCAGCAGATAATGGTTTTGAAAAGAAATAACCTTGAATGTTTTCACAACCCTCTTTAACTAA
>Ga0256827_10002581_pt1 | contig 11587 bp, 10 predicted proteins | sample CV84metaG_FD_185977 | JGI IMG/M metagenome (GOLD analysis project Ga0256827, IMG submission 185977) | Hydrothermal vent microbial communities from East Pacific Rise, Pacific Ocean - CV84 | ecosystem: Environmental > Aquatic > Marine > Hydrothermal vents | place: Pacific Ocean: East Pacific Rise... | reverse complement strand
CAAGTAGACTTTAACCTTCCAGAACGATTTGGGGCAGAATATGTGGCTGAAGACAATACAAGAAAACAACCTGTAATGATTCACAGAGCAATTCTTGGTTCATTCGAGCGATTTATTGGAATTTTAACTGAACACTATGCAGGAGAGTTCCCACTCTTCCTTGCACCAACACAGGTTATTTTTGTACCAATTTCTGATGCTCATGTTGCCTATGCAAAAGAGCTTAAGAAAGAGCTAATGAAGATAGAGATTGATTGTGAAATCTTTGATAAAAACGATAGCTTAAACAAAAGAGTACGAAATGCTGAGAAGCAAAGAGTTCCTTATGTGGTCATTGTTGGAGATGAAGAAGTTGCTAACAAAAGCGTTGCCATTAGAAATCGTCGAAAAAAAGAACAATATAATCTTTCTTTTGATGAATTTATGATAGAATTAAGCCAACAACTAAATGAAGGTAAAATTTGAGTAGACAAAACAACAGAAATAATAGAGGAAGAAAGAAGCCAGACGACACCATAATGAACGATAAAATTAGAGCCTCTGAACTTAGAGTTCTTGGTGATGATGGTGAACAGTTTGGAATTATTTCTCGAGATGAAGCTTTACAAATTGCTGATAACAAAGGTCTTGACTTGGTGCTTATGTCACCAAATGCAAAACCACCTGTAGCCAAAATGATGGACTATGGAAAATATAAGTATGAGCAAGAAAAAAAGAAAAAAGAGGCAAAAAAGAATCAAAAAACCATTGATGTAAAAGAGGTTAAATTTTCTTGTAAAATTGCTGATGGCGATATTGCCTATAAAGTAAAACATGCTAGAGAGTTTTTAGAAGCAGGAAAACATGTTAAACTAAGAGTATTTTTACGTGGTCGAGAGATGGCAAACCCTGAATGGGGTGTTGATGTTCTGAAACGTGTATGGCCAATGCTTGAAGATGTTGGTATACTTGAACAAGATGCCAGACGCGATGGTCGTTATGTCAACATGTATGTAACACCTATAAAAAAATAATCTTAATTTCTCTTCTTCTGTAACCATTTAACATCCGTGTTAAATGGTTCTATACTCCCCTAAACACACCATTAACTCTATTTTAAAAGTAAGGAATACGATGAAAAAAATTTCACTTATACTCATTACAACCCTAGCAATATGGGCTATTTCAACATTTATTATTGGAAATAGAACCCAAGAGAATCTTCAAAATCATATTGATAAATCAAATAAATTTTACGCAAACAACGGTATAAAATTAAAGCTTGTAAACTATAAACACTCTTTTTTAAGTTCAACAGCTCAAATTGAAATAGACTTTTTGGACCCTAAAGTGATACAACTTTTAAAAAAAGAGTACCTACTTCCATTAACTGTGAACTATACTATTGAACATGGTCCCCTATTCTTTCAAAATGGATTCGGAATTGGTTTAGCTAAAATCAACAACTCCCTACTTGTCAGTTCTCTTTTGAAAGAAGAAGCAAAAAAAGAGTTTTTAACACTGGTAAAAAAAGATATAAAACTACAAACAGAGATGGAAGTATCGTTTTCAAAAACACTTAACTATACCATAAAGAGTGATGAGATTCTTGTAAATACAGATAAAAAAACATTTTACATGAGTCCATTGAACCTTCAAGGAATAAGTAATCTTGAAACATTCAAGGGGAATGGAACTGTAAAGATTGAAAAACTTGAATTTAAAGAAGAAAATAGTAATAATGGCTTAGAGCTAAATAAGATTACTGCCAAGATGAAGATTGATGAAATCTTTAAAGAGAGCCTTCTCTTTGGAGACTTTAAATTCTCTGTTGCTAAAATTCTCATAAATGATGAACTCAACCCTAAATTCAAAAAAATAGATATTTCAATAGATGGAGAGATGACCAACACACGAGTGAATCAAAACAGTATGGATAGTAATTTTAGAGGAACCATCCATTTAGCCAATACTCAATTAGAAAAGTCATTTAAAGAGTTAGAGAGTATTCAAATTGTAATGAAAATGAAAGAGTTAGGAATAGAAGGGATGTCTGAATTTCAAAATGTAGCACAGAATATCCAAAAAGAGCAAAATAAACTTATTCAGCAACTTCAAACTCAAAAACCAGAACAGATGCAATCAACATTAAAAGAGCTTGAAAAAGCACAAGAAAAAATACTCACTAAACTTATCCATACCCTTAATAATCTTTTAATAAAAGATAAAACAAGCATCTCTTACAGCATTGATATAAAGACAAAAGATAAAAAAACCAGTCAAGCTTTTGTAGAAGTAGGATATACAGGAGATATGGACTTTAAAGGAAGTATCAAAGAAATAACACAAAAAATCAGAACTCAACTCTTATCCCTAATACGACTCAAAGTAAATGTTGCATTGAATAAAAAGCATCTCTCGATGCTACCTGTTCCTATGTTAAAACAACAACTACAGATGGGAGTAGCACAAGGTTTTATAAAAGAAAATAACGACTCATACCATTTAAATGGCTATTATAAAGATAAAGAGCTTATTGTTAATGATAATAATCTAACCTCTACCATTTTACCTCTATTAATGATGTTTATGACTCGATAGATAAATCAAGGAACAATCGTGATAGGAGTACCATCGAGTACTCTGTCCCAAACCTCTTCCATATCGTCATTACTCATAGCAATGCACCCTTCTGTCCAGTCAAGCAACATCGGTAACCAATCTCCAAGAGGAGAGAGTGACCATATATGAGGGGTTCCATGAATCATAATCATGCCACCTGCACTCACACCAAACTGTCGAGCATACGCTTTGTCTTTACTATTTGGATAAGAGATATGAATTGACTTATTGTAACGGGGACTCAACTGTCTCCAGTCCAAACGATACGTTCCCTCAGGTGTTTTCATATCTCCTTCAAATGCTTTTGCACCTACAGCTTCTTTTCCTAAAGAGACATGATAGCGTGAAAAAACCTCTCCAGAACTATAAAGATAAAGCATTCGTGTTGATTTTTTTAAGATAACCCTATCTGCTAACATAATTGTTTCGGCAAACACAGAGGAGAAGAGAGTAAAAGAGAGAAGAAAAAAAGCTTTAATCATGTCTATTCCTTAAGAGTATCTAATAAGAGTTGTTGTTTAACTCTAACACACTCCTGCTGAAGATTTTTTAAATCTTTAGAATTATCAATAAGGTAGGTTGATAAATCTCTCTTTTCTTCAATAGAGCGTTGTGAATCAATTCTTTGCTGTGCTTCTTTGTTATTTGAACAATCACGCTTCATCAAACGCTCCAGTTGATGTACTTTTGAAGCATAAACAACAATAGATTTTTCTATAGGGTAGCGTCCTTTACTCTCAAAAAAAAGTGGTATATCAATAAGATATGGCTCTTTAATTTTATCCTGTTCTATTGCCAATCTTTCTATTTCAGCAAAAATCAGAGGATGTAAAAATTTTTCTAAACGTAACTTCTCTTTTGGCTCTGAAAAGATTAAGCTTCCTAAGCGTTTTCTATCTACTTTAGCATCCCTAATATACTCTGAACCAAATAAATTAGCAATCTCCTCTTGATGTATGTCCAACATGCAATGAGCAACCGTATCTGCATCAATGATAATAAATCCTGCTTCTAAAAAGAATTTAGCTACCGTACTTTTTCCTGTAGCAATACCTCCTGTTAATACAATTGCGTGTTTAAATGCCATGTCTATTCCTCCTATTAAGAAACTTTTTGAAAAACAATATCCTTTATTTCCTTTATCAATAGGATTTATTTTTAATATTATCAAGAAAAGAGTATAATAAAAACGGAACAATAAATAAAACTGAACCAAATAAAAAGTTAAGAAAAAAGGAACTTTATGGCATTCTCTCCTCAAAACCGTGCAGGCACAATGAGTGGTATTCTCTTTGTTGCTATCTTCGCTGCAGCGGCAACATTCATCTCTGGACTAGCTCCAGTTAAAGCTTTGGGATTATCTCCTTTGGTTATTGGTATTGTTATGGGTATTTTTTATGCCAATACGCTTCACAATAAATTTCCATCTGAATGGGAAACAGGTATTACCTTTTCAGGGAAAAAAATACTACGTTTTGCCATTGTTCTCTATGGATTTAGAATTACCTTTCAACAAATCATGGATGTGGGAATGGAAGGTTTTTTAGTTTCATTAATTATGCTTTCAACCACTTTTATACTAGGTACATGGTTGGGACATAAAATATTTGGTATGGAAAAAGATACATCAATGTTAACAGCATCAGGGGCTTCTGTTTGTGGTGCTGCTGCTGTTTTGGCAACAGAGCCTGTACTTAAAGCAGAAGGGCATAAGACAGCCATTGCCGTTTCCATGGTGGTACTTTTTGGAACCATCTCTATGTTTTTGTATCCTGTACTTTATACAGCGATTATCGAACCTGCACAAGGTTTTTTACACATGACTCCAAGCCAATTTGGTATTTATGTGGGTGGAACCATTCATGAAGTAGCACAAGTTGTTGCTGTACCATTTTCTATTCCTAACGCTCCGATAGAGATGGCAAATAATGCTGTTATTGTTAAAATGACACGGGTTATTATGATTGCACCTATGTTGATTGTTTTAGGACTCTATTTAAGTTATAGTGCTAAAAAAGAAGGTGGAGATGCTTCAGCTGTTAAATTGGTTATTCCTTGGTTTGCAGTTTACTTTATTGGTGTGGCTGCCTTTAACTCTCTTCCATTTATGCAGACAGAGGGAATTAAAGCCATTATCGCAAATGTTAACATGGTAGATACATTTCTACTAACTATGGCGATGACAGCTCTAGGAATGGGAACTCGTTTTGCTAAATTTAAGGGATTAGGACTTGCACCAATCTACACAGCACTGGGTATGTTTATTTGGTTAGTCATAGGTGGTTTTGTTGTCACAAAACTTATTTGTAATATATTTTAAATATATAAAAAGTATTTATAAGTTTAACAAAAGTTATTTTTTGTTAAACTTCTCCTGTAGTTAAGAAATAGAGATATACTAATTCGTTAGTTAGTCGAAATGTCCCTTATAATTCTCCCAATAATATAAACCCATATTTCATCTATCTTCTTAACTATTTATACAAATATGCTAAAATCGACTCCATTGATTTAAAAAGACAGCATAAGGGAAATCATCATGCATAAACACTATTTTTTAATATTAATCCTCTTAACCTTTATTTCATGTGGTACCGTAACATCAGGAAATACGCAAGAAGAAGCAGATACAAATCAAGATAACAATGAAGTTCTCCAAGAGGTTTTAATTACCTGTAAAGAAGCCGTCACAACAAAGAGCTTCTCAAAAGCCTACTCTCCTCAATCTGTTCAGATAGAAACACCCAATAGCTTAACAGTATTATTAGCAGAAACACCAACCTTTAAAGAGACCCTCTTTGATAACCAAGGTCTCTATAAGCTCTTTCAAACAGAATACTTTTGGGCTGATGAAACAGAAAAGAATCTTGATGTCAACACCTATACTGACCCTCAAAAGCTTATTGATGATTTAAAATATAAAGAGGACAGATGGAGTTTTGCCGTAACACCAGAACTCTATAATAATGCTGTTTCACAAAAATCCGTAGGTTTTGGATTCTCTTGTCAAGATATAAAGACAGGATGTTTAATTACCTATGTTCGCATAGACTCCCCTGCTGATAAAATGGATTTACGACGTGGCGATATTATTCAAAAAATTGATAATCAAACAGCTACACAAGAACTCATTTATGCAAAGGGGCAAGAAGAAAAACGTTTAAATTTTGAACTCTCACGTCCCAACAGTAATGAACTCTGTTCGGGAAAAGTGTTACCAAGAGAATACACGTATAAAGTCGTAAAAAGTAAAACAGTAAACACTTCTAAAAACGAGAAAGTAGGCTACTTACGCTTAGACTCATTTTTAGGTGATGATAAAATTTTAGCTCAAATAGATAATTCTTTTAACAATTTTAAAAAGAACTCTATTGAAAAATTGGTTATTGACTTAAGATATAATGGAGGGGGTTCTGTAAATTTAGCCTCTAAACTCTTGGATAAACTGGTCATAAATAAACAGAATCAGACACAATTTACACTAGCATGGAACGAAGCGTACAAGAGTCAGAATCAAATCTACACCTTTGATTTCAGTTCAAATGCCTTAGATTTAAAACAGATTTTATTTTTAACCACACAAGGTTCAGCTTCGGCTTCAGAACTTATTATCTCAGCGATGAAACCCTATCTTCCAGAAGAAAATGTGGTCATTATTGGCGATAAAACCCATGGAAAGCCTGTAGGAATGAGTGGGCAATATGATGGAAACTACTACTACTTTCTCATTAATTTTGTGGTTAAAAACTCTTTAGGTTTTTATGACTATTTTGATGGATTAGCTGTAACGAGTGGATGTAGTATAACAGATGACCCTTTCCATGAAATGGGTGACCCAAAAGAGTCAATGTTAAAATCTGCACTGCAATATATTGATACAGGGAGTTGCCAATAGCAACCCCTTACCCCAACTATGATATAATCACAGTAACAAATGCAAGATGTGAATAACTTTTCTAACTCTTGTAACTCCAAGAAAAAGAACTATAATGAGAATTAATAAATATATCTCGCATAACAGTAAATACTCACGTCGTGAAGCCGATAAGCTAATAGCCGATGGCGAAGTTACTGTGAACCGTAATAAACTAGAAGATTTTGCCTACAATGTCAAAGAGGGAGACCAAGTCTCTATTGGTGGTCTGCATGTAACCGAACGTACTGAACTGACTATGATTGTCTTTAACAAGCCAAAAGGAACACTCGTTACCCGAAAAGATGACCGAGGACGAACCACTATTTTTCACAAAATGGCAGGTAAATTTAGACATTTTATTCCAATTGGACGACTTGACTTTGCTTCTGAAGGGCTTTTACTCTTAACCGACTCTCCAAAAGTAGCCGAGGTTATGATGAAGGGCGATTTAAACCGTACCTACAATATAAAAATAGATAAACCCTTAAGCCCAGAAATGGAAGAAGCGATGCGAGAAGGACTCATTTTAGATGATGCACGAGCAGGTGGTCATGAAAAATCTAAAATTTATGGCATGGAATTTGCCCCTTTTGTTCATTATGAAATCCGTGGAGTCTCTACCAATTTCACGAAACTTCGTGTTACCATTGCCGAAGGTCAGAACCGTGAACTTCGTCGTTTCTTTGGGCATTTTGAAGCCAATATTTTAGACCTTAAACGTGTGGAATTTGGGGGCATAGAACTCAATAACTTGCCAACAGGAAAAACCCGTTACTTTACACGCCGTGAGTACGACGATACCCATAAATACTTAAAAATGATAAAACAGATTGAAGCACAAGAGGCTAAAGAAGAGCAAGATAGAGTCAATGCCGATAGAGTTCGAGAGAAAAAGAAGAATCAAACCGAAGACCAAGCACGACGCGAAGCATCTGCCGAGAAAAAACGTCAAAAAGCAATTAATCAAAAGAATTCAAACCGAAACAATCCAAATAAGAAACATAAAAAATAGTAACCTTCTATGTCTTTAGCCTTAAAGTATCGCCCTAAAACACTTAATGAGATTATAGGTCAAGAGCATCTTTTAGGTAAAGATGCTGTGCTTAGAATACTCATAGAAAAAAATGCCCTTCTTCACTCTTTTTTTTATGGTCCAGCAGGGTGTGGAAAAACAACCTTAGCCAGAGTGATTGCTAACGTTTTAAAACGTCCTTTTTTTGAACTTAATGCTACTACATTAAAAGTGGAAGAGTTACGAAAAATTTTTAAAGAGTATAGCAACGCCTTAGAAAAACCCCTTATTTTTATAGATGAAGTACATCGACTTAGTAAAAACCAACAAGAAGTGCTACTTCCCTTTATGGAAAATAATTCGGCTCTTATTATTGGAGCATCTACCGAGAATCCTTATTACTCCTTGACCTCTGCCATGCGTTCACGTTCTCACATGTTTGAACTTAAACATGTGAATAACTCTGCATTAACACAACATCTTCAAAAAATTATTGCTAAAGAAGTTATTCACATCTCTAAAGAAGCAGAAGATTTTTTAGTCAGCTCCTCTTTAGGCGATGTTCGAGCCATGCTGAACCTTTTAGAATCAGCAAAAGCTTTAGGAAAGCATGTAAGTTTAGAACAATTAAGAGCCATTCGTCCTTACGCCCTACAAGCAGGAAGCAGTCAGGCTGATTCACATTATGACTTAGCTTCTGCCATGATAAAATCCATACGAGGTTCAGATATTGATGCAAGTATCTACTATTTAGCACGACTCATTAATGGTGGAGAACCTGCCGAATTTATAGCACGGCGTTTAGCAATTTTAGCCAGTGAAGACATTGGAAATGCAAACCCCCATGCACTAAACCTTGCCTCATCAACACTCAATATTGTGAAAATGATAGGCTATCCCGAAGCTCGAATAAGCTTATCTCAACTTGTTATCTATTTAGCATCATCTCCAAAATCCAATCGTGCTTATTTGGCTATAAATGAGGCTCTATCGGCTGTACAAAATGGAGAGATACACCCTATTCCTGAAACGATTAAACAGAATAAAATCAACTATTTATATCCACATAACTATGGAGGATGGGTTCAACAACAATACATGAGTAAAAAGATGAAATTTTATGAAAGTTCAAATATAGGATTTGAGAAGACATTAAGTGAATGGGTGATAAAAATAAAAAAAGAGGTTTAGAAAAATATATGTGTGGGCAGAATATGCCCACAAGAAAAACTATTTAGAGTTTTTCTTATCACGTGCTGCTCTTTTACGAACAACTGGATCTAGTGATTTTTTACGAATTCTTACAGAAATTGGTGTAATTTCAATAAGCTCATCATCTTCAATCCACTCCATTGCAGACTCAAGCGTAATTTTTCTAGGTGTTACTAGTTTTACCGCTTCATCTGTACCTGATGTTCTCATGTTGGTTAGTGCTTTACCCTTAAGTGGGTTAACATCAAGGTCTCCTGGACGAGAAGACTCTCCAATTACCATTCCTGAGTAAACTTTATCTTGTGCAGAGATAAACATAACACCACGTGCTTGAAGGTTAAAGATTGAGAATGCAACGGCTTCTCCATCATCCATAGAAACCAATGCACCAGGTGTTCTACTTTGTACCATTCCTGAATAAGCTCTGTATTCTAAGTAAGAGTGGTTCATAATTCCCTCTCCTTTAGTATCTGTCAAGAATTCATTTCTAAATCCAATAAGACCACGTGCAGGAATTTCAAACTCTAAACGTACAGTACCATCAGGCATAGGAACAAGAGAAGTCATATTTGCTTTTCTTTTTCCAAGTTTTTCAATAGCTACCCCTTGAAACGCTTCAGGAACATCAACAACCAAATGTTCAAATGGCTCCATTTTAACACCATTCTCTTCTTTGGTTACAACTTCTGGTCTTGCCAACATAAACTCGAAACCTTCACGTCTCATGTTCTCTGCTAAAATACCAATTTGAAGCTCTCCACGTCCTGAAACTTTGAAAGAGGCATCTCCCATAGGCTCCATACGCATAGCAATATTGGTCTCCATCTCTTTTTCAAGACGTTCTGCAATCTTATTTGACGTTACGTGTTTACCTTCTTGTCCAGCCAAAGGTCCATTGTTTACCGACATAATAACCGATAGTGTAGGCTCTTCAACATGCATTGGGTCAAGTGCTACAGGATTTGATTTATCACAAACGGAGTCTCCAACATCAATATCGTTAAAACCTGCAATAGCTACAATATCTCCAGCTTCTGCTTCATCAATATCAATTCTATCAAGACCTTTAAAACCAATCAATTTAGAAACTCTTGATTTTGATTTACTACCATCAGCTTTAACCAAAAGATACTCATCTCCTTTTTTAACTTTACCGTTAAAAATACGAGTAATACCAATTCGACCAACAAAATTATCTGAATCTAGTGTAAATACTTGTGCTTGTGTATCAACATCAGGTGACCCTTTTGGGTAGGGAACATGTTCAATAATAGCATCAAAAAGAGGAATCATGTCTTTATTTTCATCTTCCATCTCCCACTTTGCATAACCATCACGAGCAGCAGCATAAAGTACAGGAAATTCCAATTGATCTTCATTCGCATCAAGTGCAACCAAAAGGTCAAAAACTTCATCCATAACTCTATCAGGATCAGAACCATCTTTATCAATTTTGTTAATAACAACAACAGGAATAAGACCAAACGCAATCGCTTTTTTAAGTACAAATTTGGTTTGAGGCATAACCCCTTCTTGTGCATCGACAAGTAATAATACACCATCAACCATTTTTAAAACACGCTCAACTTCTCCACCAAAATCGGCGTGACCTGGAGTGTCAATAATGTTAATCTTATGATCGCCATAAGTAATCGCTGTATTTTTAGAAAGAATGGTAATTCCTCTCTCTTTTTCAATATCATTAGAGTCCATAGCTCTCTCTTGAACCTCTTGATGATCTGCGTAAGTTCCAGACTGTTGAAGAAGTTGATCAACAAGGGTTGTTTTACCGTGGTCAACGTGTGCAATGACGGCAATATTTTTGATTTTTTGCATTTAAGATTTCCTATACTATTTTATAATTACGCGAATTATATCGAAAAGAGTTTATATATAGCTCTTTAATCATTTTTTAAGAGGAGATTAAGAGTAATTAGTTACATATATTGCTATAATTTACTTAAAAATTTAACATATTTTAGGAGCTTTAACATGGAAATAACTCTCATGCATCACACCCCCCTGGACGTTTGTGCACATGCCATTCGAACCTGTTGGCAAAGTTTTGACAAAAGTGATGAAGGAGGAGAAAAAGATAAAGCTTTAATAGATAGAGTTGGAAATAAATACAAACATGCCTCAACCTTGGAACACCTCGTTTATACCTTTTATATAAAAGGAGTCTCTCGTGCTTTACTTCAAGAACTCTCTCGTCATCGAATCTCCAGTCCCAGTGTAAAAAGTACACGATATACATTAAAAGAGTTAAAAATTTCTGAACCTTTTAAAGAAGATGATTATAGTGGAGCAGAAAAATTTATCGTTCTCACAGGGAATGACCATGTTGATACTGCGTCTATTAAAGCACTTAATAATCTTCAAGAAATTTTAAAAATGGGTACAGCGAATGATGTTGCAAAATTCTGTCTACCAGAGAGCTACAAAACAGAACTTACATGGACAATAAATGCTCGAAGTTTACAAAATTTTATAGAACTACGAACTAATAAGGCTGCTCTTTGGGAAATTCAAACATTAGCACATAAAATTTTCAATGCTCTTCCCAGTGAGCACCAGTACCTTTTTCAAGAAAAAATATATAATAATCAATAGAACTAAATATATATTAAGGTATTCATTCTCTATTATTAAATAATTCAAGAGTTATTTTAACCTATTTATGTTATAATTCCTTATATTTTTATTATTTAAGGAGATTTCGATATGAAATTAACAAGTTCAATTGTAGCGATTGCTGCACTTAGTGGTATGAGTTTTGCTGGTGGTATGATAATGGAACCAGCATATGAGAATGAGGTTGTAGAGATTCCTGTAGAGCCTGTAGT
>Ga0256827_10002580_pt1 | contig 11589 bp, 7 predicted proteins | sample CV84metaG_FD_185977 | JGI IMG/M metagenome (GOLD analysis project Ga0256827, IMG submission 185977) | Hydrothermal vent microbial communities from East Pacific Rise, Pacific Ocean - CV84 | ecosystem: Environmental > Aquatic > Marine > Hydrothermal vents | place: Pacific Ocean: East Pacific Rise... | reverse complement strand
GGTGACAAGGTCATCGCTCAGCTCGCCCGCAACCTTAAGATCAATGTACGTGACGAAGATGCTGTCGGACGTTGGGGTGGAGAGGAGTTCCTTGTCATCTGTCCGGGACTTGACATCAAAAGTGCCGAAGGCTTGGCAGAACGTCTCAAAGAAGATATACAGTTTAACTGTGATGATCGTGCTAAGACGATCACATGTAGTCTCGGTGTGACCAAATGGAAGAAAGGTGACAGTACCGCCACGATCATCAAACGTGTCGACAAAGCACTCTACCACTCTAAAGAGAATGGAAGAAACTGTGTGACCGTCTTATAAAAGGAAGAAGAGGGTGAACAGAGCCCTTGGGTCTGCTCGATAGGAGTGTTTAAAAAGAGACCTGTGCAGTCAGCATATAAGCCATACCGTTGCGGTCTTCACGATCAGAACCTTTTTCATTATCGGTCATCTCGATATTGGCGACCCACTCTACATTGCTGTACTGGTCCCATGCGACACCCGCGATGTAGGTCTTCTGCTCTTTGTCACCTGTACCATTGAACGTCTTTGGTGTCCAGCTGTCATAACGGCCAAGGAGACGATACTGCTTCTCTGCGCCCAAACGGTATTCACCATTGACACTGTAACCGGCACCTGCCTGAGCAGAAGTGTAAGTATCTTCGCTTGCTGTATCCAGAGACTGTACATACTGTGCTGCGATCAGGAAAGACGGCATGTTAAAGACAGTGTGAAGACCACCAAATACCAGGTCATCATAGCGTGTGTCTGTCCCAACTGTCACCTCTTTGTGCTCTTGGTTGTATTGACCAAAGAACGAAGCATCCCAGTAAGTCTTCGTATCTTGCTTGTCTTTACCACTCACACCAAGGATGTGTGCTGTAGCACGCCATTCAAAGCTCATACCCTTTTGCAGTTGGACCGCATGATAACCTTCACCGTTGAAGATACCTGCATCCAGGTCGAAGTACTGTGTCTTGGTCTTGGTGAGAACACCAAAGTCAGCAGAGTTGGAAAGGTGGGCACCATTTCCCTGCTCGACCAAGACTTTAGAGATATTACGGAAGTACCAAGAGTTGTGCTCTTCATAGTCATGCCATGGACGGTGCGCGATACCGACCTCGACACCTGTCGCCGGAAGAATATCATCAAGGTAAAGGTAAGCATACTTCACACGAACGACCATACTGCCTTCAAGACCATCTTGTTTTGTGTCCTGGTGAACGTCCAGGGTAACACGATAGTATGATTTAGGATCGTCAAGAAGGTAAGCTTTGACCTGGAGATACGCACGACGGATCTCAAATTGAGAGGTGTCATCTTTATAGTCTACAGCATCTGTGTCTTCTTTAAAGTCATCATACTTGTAACCAATATAAGTCAGACCACTGAACTTCAACTTATCTGCGTGTGCGAAAACATTGACAGGCTCACCTGCGACCGCTGCTGTTGTCAAACTAAGTGCTGCTAATGTACTTGCAATAACTTTTTTCATCTTTTCTCCTGCTGGGCACTCCCACCCAAATTTTGTTGGGCGAATTGTAAGACAGTTTGGTTACATCAAGGTTACGATGCTGTGATCTTTAGAGTTAGTTGATTATATGAAGGTGAAAAAAGAGTGTTTTAAAGAGGTTAGAACTGAAACGTAAGAATAATAGATTTGGTGCAGATTGTGCAAAATGTCTAGCCGATAGCGCACTGGTGTGCGCGGAGTGCTAGACTTTTGTGCAAGATGTGCCGAAACTATTACTTCTTACGGGCGTGACGCTTGCGCTCTGACTCTGTCAGGTAGACTTTACGTACACGAATGCTCTCAGGCGTGATCTCAAGAAGCTCATCGTCTTCGATCCACTCAAGTGCTCTCTCTAGTGAAAGGTCACGTGGCGGGACAAGTTTGATCGCCTCATCTGCACCAGATGAACGGACGTTTGACTGTGCCTTACCTTTAATAGGGTTGACAGCAAGGTCGTTCGAACGTGAGTGCTCACCAACGATCATACCTTCATATACTTTGACCTGTGGTCCGACAAAAAGGACACCACGATCTTGAAGACCGAAGAGTGAGAACGACAGTGTCGTACCTGTCTCCATAGAGACAAGTGCACCGTAAGGACGAGACTCGACCGCACCAGAGAATGGACGGAACTCGATGAATGAGTGGTTCATGACACCCTCACCCTTAGTGTCTGTAAGGAACTGACCACGGAAACCGATAAGTGAACGTGCAGGGATCTCAAACTCGATACGCTGGAAACCAGAACCCATTGGGATCATAGACTTCATCTCAGCCTTACGCTTACCAAGACGCTCGATGACACCACCGGAAAGGTCTTCAGGGACATCGATCACGAGGTGCTCGAACGGCTCACACTTGACACCCTCGATCTCACGTTGGATGACCTGTGGACGAGAGATACCGAACTCGAAACCTTCACGACGCATGTTCTCAGCAAGGACCGTGATCTGAAGCTCACCACGTCCTGAGACACGGAACTTACCTTCACCGATACGCTCAAAACGCATAGCGACGTTTGTGTTCATCTCAGACTCAAGACGCTCTTGGATCTTGTTAGAAGTCACATACTTACCTTCTTGACCGGCAAGTGGAGAGTTGTTGACCGAGAAGATAACAGAAAGTGTCGGCTCTTCTACGTGCATCGGGTCAAGTGCTACCGGGTTGACAGGATCACAGACTGTATCACCTACATCAACGGTCTCAAGACCGGCGAATGCGACGATGTCACCAGCTTCTGCAGTGTCGATCTCCATACGCTGAAGACCAAGGAAACCGATAAGTTTTGTGATCTTACCTTTGACAAGTTCGCCATCTGCTTTTGCAAGAAGGACGTTGTCACCTTTAGAGATCTGACCGTTAAAGATACGTGCGATACCGATCTTACCTACGTAGTTGTCGTAGTCAAGTGTGAAGACCTGAGCTTGTGCCGGGTTCTCACGGTCACCTTTAGGCTCTGGCACATCGTTGATGATCGACTTGAAAAGACAGGTAAAGTCACCGTCTTCATCATCCATGTCTTCTTTAGCGATACCATCACGCGCTGCAGCGTAGATGACCTTGAAGTCCTGTTGCTCATCTGTCGCACCCATGTCAGCGAAGAGGTCGAAGACCTCATCGACGACACGGTCACACTCAGCTTCCGGCTTGTCGATCTTGTTGATGACGACGATAGGTGTGATACCCATCGCAAGCATCTTCTTGACAACGAACTTGGTCTGTGGCATAACACCTTCGTAAGCATCGACGAGGATCAATGCACCATCGACCATCTTAAGTACACGCTCGACTTCTCCACCGAAATCCGCGTGGCCCGGAGTGTCGATGATGTTGATCTTATAGTCATCATAACGAATAGCTGTGTTCTTAGAAAGGATCGTGATACCACGCTCTTTTTCGATGTCGTTTGAGTCCATTGCACGTTCGTCATGGTGCTCGTGGTCACCAAAGGTACCTGATTGTTGAAGAAGACCGTCGACTAGTGTTGTCTTACCGTGGTCAACGTGTGCGATTACGGCGATGTTTCTGATTTTTTGCATATCTATTTCCTTGCATTTTTCTGTCTCTATAGACTTTTCATAACCACTCAAAAAAGTTTTTACAAAAAGCCTAGCATTAAGCAGATTTTTAATTTTCGCGATTATACCCAAAAAGAGGTAAAAACTGGTTTTAACTTAAAGGTATACTTAAAATACAGTGCGATCTTTAATCATACGACAGACTTTTGCAACTGTTGTCCGCTATGTCCGATCTGCACACCATCTTCATGTATTCATATATAAACATCAAAAAAAACATACATTTTGTAAAAAACAGTCATCTCCTAATATAAATGATGTATACTTATCCATCTTTCTTTATTCATAGGAGTCATCATGTCCCTAACTGTCGAACTACTTACCTCACGACCCCGCCAAAAGCTCAAGCTCAGTGCGGTCGTACTCTCTCTCTTTTACCTCTTTAGTACACAGCTCTACGCAAAAGATGTCCATGTCCCACTCAGCGATAAACAGATCGACAAGGTCCTGCATGACGCCTATGAGAAGTTCAAAGACGACGATGGCGGCAAGAATGCCGACTACATCAAAGAGCTGGCAGTGGTCGACCCCAAGATCTTCGGTATCTCTATCGTCACGGCTGACGGCAAGGTCTATGAGGCAGGCGATACCGAGGCACTGGTCTCCATACAGTCTATCTCCAAACCCTTTACCGCTGCTCTCGTGATGCAGGAGCACTCTAAAGAGTTCCTGCAAAAGAAGATCGGTGTCAATGCGACCGGTATGCCCTTTAACTCCGTCATCGCGATCGAGCTCCATGGACGTACGGCCAGCAACCCGCTGGTCAACGCCGGTGCGATCCAGGCGACCAGTTGGGTCACAGCCAAGGACTCACATGAGCGCTGGGACAAGATCAAGAAGAACATGGACGCCTATGCAGGCCGAAAGCTCCCCTTTAACCAGAAGGTCTATGTCTCTGAGGTCAACGACAACAAAAGCAACCAGGCGATCGCAAAGCTCCTAGATGCCAACAACCTCATGGGTTCTGACCCGCTGGAGGCAACCACCGTCTATACCAAACAGTGTTCTGTCAATGTCGCGGCTCACGACCTGGGGATGATGGGTGCGACCCTTGCGAACCATGGTGTCAACCCTAAGACAAAAGAACGTGTCCTCGACAGAGAGAACATCGCACCGCTGCTTGCGGTCATGGCGACAGCCGGTCTTTATGACAATGCTGGTGACTGGCTCTATGTGACAGGTACTCCGGCCAAAAGTGGTGTAGGCGGCGGCATATTGGCCGTGGTCCCTGGAAAACTGGCGATCGGTGTCGTCTCACCGCCTCTGGACAAGTACGGCAACAGTGTACGTGGTCAAAAAGCGGCGATCTATATCATCGAGCAGCTGGGTCTCAACCCTTATGCACAATAACAGTACACTTTTAAGGAGTAGAACATGAAATACTCTCTCTTGACACTGTTACTCTTGACATCGACTGCACCGTTGATGGCACAAGAGTCTATACAGGTCGGCAATATCTCTCAAGACCATACCTTTGAGAACTCTGTCTCTGAAAAAGGGATCAATCTCGGTCATGACTGGATCGTCAACATAGATCTTCGTACCGGTTGGCTGCAATATGACTATGGTAACCCACCACCAGGCAGTAAAGCTATAAGTAAAGGGCATGTTGACTCAAAAGGCTTCTATGTCATCCCCAAAGTCTCACTGACCACACCCTCATTTGGCGGTTTTGCAGCTAAGGTGACAGGGGTCTATGCCACTGATCTTGGCTTTAATGATCCAAGGTATGAGACAAGGACCTTTGTCCCTAATCCTAGTGATCCCAAAGCATTTGGTCTGCTCCAGGAAGCTTACATACGGTTTGATCATAAGGAGAACAAGGTCCTCGTGGGTCGCCAAGAGCTCACCACACCTATGATCGATGCCGATGACTGGTACATGCAGTCCAATGCCTTCGAAGTGGCACACTATACCAACACCATGCTCGAAGACAACATGTTCGCCCTTGGCTTCTTCCATAAGATGGCCGGTGTCTGGGACTCCGGTGCTTATGAGCCGACTATCGCGCCAAAGGGTGGTACGGACTTCTACAGTATGGGACAGGCCAGTTTTGTCAGTCAGACAGACAAGGACAACGTGGATCCTGATGCAGGTGTCTTGTTCGGAGCCTATGAGTACCACCACTCACAACACAACGTCCAGGCATGGGAGTACTATGCCACCGACCTTTACAACATGCTCTTTTTGCAATATGACTTCAAAGAGACCCTCGACAGTTTCAGCTACGTAGCCGGTCTGCAGTTCATCGATTGGAGCGAGGTCGGAGCCTATGCAAAGAGCAGCGATCTGGCCGGAAACGGTGCCCGTATCGATTATTCACTCTACTCTGCCCGCTTTGACGGAAGTTTTGACTTTGGACTTAACTTTGCGACCGGAGTCTCCAAATATACAGATGGTAAAGGTCAGGGTGAGACACTCGGTGCCTGGGGTGGTTACCCCTACTTTGCCAACGGTATGATCTTCCACTTCTTTGAAGCGGGGTCATTGCAAAACGCTGCCTCGTACAAGGCACAGATCGGTTATGACATCTTGGACAACCTGTGGATCGGATACCGATACACCTTCTTCGATCTCGACCCCAGCCACTCTTTTGCCAAAGACAGTACCGGTACGGATGATCCGAACAAACCTCAGGACGCGATGCATCTTAACGGTATTCGTGTCAGCTACGGCAGTGACAAAGGGACCTACTTTACCGGGACCTACGAAAGTGTCTCCCTGGACCATGAACCTGACACCTACTCACTACGTCTCATCGGCGGTATAAAGTTCTAAAAAGGAGACCTGCTCTCCTTTCTCACAAGATCCACACTCTTTTTTGCCATACTGCTCTCTCAAGACACACTTCTTGACATCGCATCAAAAAGGATCTCACATGACTAAAAAAGACGCAGCTCTACTACTCAGCAGTGCTACATTGGCACTCTTACTCTCTATCTCTTACACCAAAGCGTGGTTGATCTCTATGGATATTCCCACCGGCGGCAGCTGTCTTCTGAGTGCCGAAGCACAAAAAGAGCCTGCTGCCCGTCGTGTCTGTCTTGATGGAAGCTGTATCTTATACAGTGACTGGATCAAGATGAGCGATGAGGAGAGGGCCTCTATACAGAGAGGCTGAGCCATCCCTTTATAGTATAAGCATCATCCAGGCCGTTCCCACACTCAAAAAGACAAGGGTGTTGACCAGGGTGACGATACCGCCATATTTGTAGATCTCGCTGGACTCAAGATAACCGCTTCCGGCGTAGATGACATTGGCCGAGGAACCTTGCGGGGTGATAAGGGCATTGAAGTTGGTCGCAAACAGCAGCATATAGGTCATCATCTCTGCCGGGACACCTGCTTTGACTGCTACACCCAAAAAGACGGAGAAGAGCGCCAGCATCTGTGCGGTCTGAGAGACGAAGAAGTAGTGGATCAGGACATAGGCCACGGTCAAGGAGAGATAGACCAAAGGCCAACTGTAGCCCGCTACCGCGTGAGAGATGAAAGCGCCCACCCAGGCCATGAACCCCAAGGCTTCCAGATTAAGACTCAATGCGAACAAGATAGAGAACCAGACCAGTGTCCCCAGAGCATTGCCCTCTTTTGCCAAGTCTTCGAGGGTGAAGATCCTGGTGATCATCAAGATCCCCAGTCCCAGGAAAGCGACCGCAGTCTTGTCCAGTCCCCAGGCGCCTGACATCACCCATAAAAAGACCATACCTACAAAGACAGCCATCATGATCCACTCGTTCTTACTGACACGCCCCATCTTCTCAAGAGCCTCTACCGCCATCTGGGGTGCCTGGGGTGTCTCTTTAAGCCCCGGAGGAAAGACCTTGTACAGAAGCCAAGGGATCAGGACAAAAAGGGTCATCACCGGGACGACCGCGACCATCGCCCAGGAACCAAAAGTGATATGGACCCCGAACTGTTCTGCCATCTTGGCACCTGCCGGGTTGGCTGCCATCGCCGTCAACCACAGCGAAGAGGAGAGGGTCAGTCCCGCCATCGAAGAGAGCATCAGGTAGGCACCCAGCTTCTTGCGTGTGCCATCAGCCACTTTAGAACCACTATCATGGGCCAGAGCGTTGATAATAGGGTACAAGATACCCGAGCGGGCCGTGTTGCTCGGAAAGGCGGGAGAGATGAACATGTCGGCTGCGATGACCGAGTAGGAGAGCCCCAGACTTGACCTGCCGAAACGTCTGATGATCATAAAGGCCACACGTCGACCCAGACCGGACTTGATGACACCACGCGCGATCAAAAAAGCGACGATGATGAGCAGGATGAACTCCTGTGAAAAACCGCTGTAAGCTGCTTTGGTCGAGAGTGTTCCCGTCAAGACTGCTGCAGAAAGAGCCAGGATAGAAGCCGTGAAGATCGGTAGGGCATTGAGCATCACTGCCATGATAGCCGAGATAAAGATCGCAAAAAGGTGCCATGCCTCTACCTGCAGTCCCTCTGGAGTCGGAGAGAACCATAAGACCAGTGCAAAAAGAAAGGTCCCTGCCTGATAATAGTGCTCTCTATTATGTTCTCTTGCCATCACCACACCCCCTGTGCATCTAAGCGATGCAACTTATCATAGCAACATTTAACAAAAAAATTCTATAATAGCTGTAGCAATTCCTAAAGGTCCATCCCTATGTCCCGATCTCTATTGACCCTCTTTTTGACCCTCACTCTTATCATCACGCTCTCTTTAAACGCAGAAGAGCTGCGTGACGACCTGCCTGTAACATCTGATCATAAGACTCAAGCTGAAAGACCGGCGTTCATCCCTCTAAGTGATGTACCCGAGAAAGCCGTAGAGACCTTGAACACCCTTAAAGAGATCGCCAGGTCTCTCAATGACGACCCAAAGGTACAAGAGGTCCATACCGCACTACCAGCCTACACTGAAGCGATCCAAGCCTATCTTGACAGTGACATCTATCAACATCTCGACACGCTCAACACCCGCAAACTGCAGAAGATCCGTTATGACTGGCGTATCTACCAAGAGAAGCTCAAGGACTGGGAGACCCTCTTCAATGAACAGATCACCCTCTTTGACAAGAGAGGAAAAGAGCTTGAGTCCTACTCTGAGCTCTGGAGCGCGACCCATATCAATGCCAACAAAGAGAACGCGCCGGAGGTGATACAAAACCATATCGCCAATGTGATCATCAAGACCGAAGAGCTGCGAAACAGGGTCAAGAAACAGTATGACCTGCTGCTGACGGACACCAACACCATCACCACCATGATCGCAAAGATCGATGAGAAGATCACCCTCTTGACAAAAGCTGAAGAAGCACTCTCTAACCGTCTGCTGCACCAGGACCAACCCCCTCTTTTTGAAGCCCTTCAAGAGGAAGAGTTCAACACCCTTGAATATTTCAAGAGTATCTATCAAAACATCAGCGACAAAAGCAATGAGTTTAAGATCTACTATCAGTCTAATCCTGGAAAGAAAGCGATCGTCACCCTCTCCGCACTGCTTATCGGAAGTTTCATCGGTTACTTCTTCTGGCTCTACCGTCAAAAGAGACTTTTTGTAAAGTCTATCTCCCGTCAACGTAAGACGTTCTTCTTCATCAAGCGGCCACTCTCTACCTTTGTATTGCTGATCGCTCTGGTCAATGTCGTGGTCTTTAATGACCAGCCTCAAGCGGTGAGAGACCTCATCCTCTTTATCATCTTCATCCCGATCATGCGGATCATACAGACCATAGCTGCCAAAGAGATCATCCCCTATCTCTACAGCTACTTTGCCCTCTTCTTTTTTGACATGGTAGAGAAGAACGCACTCACAGAGGGTCTGGATGAACGCTTCTTCCTGATGACGATCGATATCGCCATGATCGCATTGATCATCTTCTATATAAAGAAACACATCCATCTCGCTGCGGGGTTCAGCCTGCTGAAAAGTGTCATCTACAAGATACTGCCCCTGATAGTCTTGCTGCTTATCGGCGCGATCCTGGCCAACATCTACGGTACGGTCCTGCTCTCAAGCAAGATCACCCATGGACTCTTTATCGCGATCCACTCGAGTATCATCTTCTATACTCTGACCATCATCCTCTCTGGCTACCTCATCATACTGTTGCGTCGTCGTATCGACCTTGTCTCCAACCTCCTGGACAAATACTCAGAGAAGATCGAACGTAACGTCACCCTCTTTATAAAGTTCATCATGGTGGTCTGGTGGTTTAAGATCCTTATCCGTACACTGGGCTTCGAAAATAAGTTCAACACCTTTGTAGATGAGACCTTGGGCCTCTCATGGGTGGTCGGTACGACGACCATCTCCGTCAACTCCATCGTCAGTTTTGTCGTGATCCTGCTCGGGACATGGGTCATCGCCAGGACGGTACAGATCGTCTTGGAAGTGGAGCTCTTCTCTCGTGTGAAGTTCTCGCGCGGTGTCCCGACCGCGATCTCGACGGTCAGCAACTACACCATCGTCATCAGTGGTATACTGATCGCACTCAGCTCTCTGGGCATCACCACCCAGCAGCTCGCCCTTGTCTTTGGTGCACTCGGTGTGGGTATCGGTTTTGGTCTGCGAAACATCATCGCCAACTTCATCTCCGGTATCATCATGGTCTTTGAACGCCCCATCCAGATCGGTGATACCATCGAGGTCGACAACACTATGGGCAAGGTGATCCATATCGGTACCCGTGCCAGTGCCATCAAGACCTTTGACGGTTCAGAGGTGATCGTCCCTAATGAGAGTTTCATCTCCTCCAAGATCATCAACTGGACCCTCTCTGATGAGCGCCGTCGAAAAGAGCTCAATATCAAGGTCGCCTTCGACAGTGAGATCGAGACAGTACTTGACATCATGAAAGAGGTCGCCTTGGCGCATCCAAGTGTCCTCAAGGAGCCTGAGCCTCTTGCCACCTTCCAGGGCTTCGGTGACTACTACCTGGAGTTCAGGCTCTACTACTGGCTGGCCGACAACCTGATCGTCGCGCAGAGCGATGTCGCCATCGGTGTCTATAAGCGTCTCAAAGAGGCCGACATCGCCACACCGATGCCGATACAGGAGCTTGTGATGCCTAAAGAAGGAGAGCAGTAAAAATAGTATTTTTACTATAAAATAGTACTAAATAGAGTTTTTTATAATATTTTTACTATTTAATTCAAACTATTTTATCTAATAATCACTTTTTTTGATACTGCTCTGTTCTTGTACTAAAGTTATGATTATCTTCTTAAAGAAACTTCTTTAATTACTTCATATCGATAGGATGTCACTTTTTTAATTGGGACCTTATCATGATATAAAAATTCCCTTTCTCTATAGATTGTGATAGACCAAACTTTTACGATAAGCCATTCAGTGGCTTCCTTTATAAAGCTTTAGCTCTCAAAGTTCCATTTTTTATTTATATAGTCTGAGAACAAAAGCCCCCTACTTCTTATAACTGTGATAGCCCGAACTTTTTCTCTCTGTCGCGTCAGAGAGATAGTTTTCGAGAAAAAGAGAGAGACGCTGTTATTTAGACATAGCTATTATATTTCTAAAGCAGCAAGAGAATAATCTTTTAACTTTATTCGACACAAGCAGTTAGTGTTGAGAGTCTGTTGAAACAGGGATGAAAGCGGTAGCTTTCACTTTAATAGGATGCGCCACCGCTTGAACTGTTCGTGGCATCTGCAGAGGCGAGTGTAGTGAATGGAGTTCCGTTAAGATGAGACCCGTTAAGCAAAAGCCAACTGCTTGGCTTTTGTAGGGTTGGAAACAGAGTTGTTATGCGTAGCATCAACGCCGTAGACCTTTTGACCGTAGGGAGTTTGACGTTTTTAGGAACGTAATGAACGGAGTGAGTGAACCTGACAGCTGTCAGGCTCGAAGCCGTCACGAGCGGTTTTTCTACGATACGGAATTTAGTTCCGTCCTGTACGGCACTTTAGTGCTGTGTGTTTCTCTTTTTTCCGAGAAAAAAAGAGAAAGGGCAATCGATAAAGTCTCCTATCAAAACAAAACAGAAAAGCTCAACCTTTCAAAAGACAACA
>Ga0256827_10002579_pt1 | contig 11600 bp, 10 predicted proteins | sample CV84metaG_FD_185977 | JGI IMG/M metagenome (GOLD analysis project Ga0256827, IMG submission 185977) | Hydrothermal vent microbial communities from East Pacific Rise, Pacific Ocean - CV84 | ecosystem: Environmental > Aquatic > Marine > Hydrothermal vents | place: Pacific Ocean: East Pacific Rise... | reverse complement strand
TGGTTGAAAATGACCGTATTGTCGGTGGGTTGAATGAAGAAGCCACAAAAGAAACAGTTGCTTTCTATAAAACATTTGTAAGTGGACAAGTTCTTGAAACTGATGCTAAAACAGCAGAGATGGCAAAGTTGACAGAAAATAGTTATAGAGATGTTAATATTGCTTTTGCAAATGAACTTTCTATACTATCAGATAAATTTGATATTGATGTTTGGGAGCTTATCTCTCTCGCAAATCGCCATCCCCGTGTCAATATTTTACAACCGGGTGCCGGAGTCGGAGGGCACTGTATTGCTGTAGACCCATGGTTTATTGTACATGCTGGAGGTAAAGATGCTAAGATCATACGAACAGCACGTGAAGTTAATACCTATAAAACAGAGTGGACGATAGAAAAGATCAAGAATGCAGCACTGACTTTTGAGAAAGAGGATGGACGAACAGCAAAGGTTGCTTGTATGGGATTAGCATTTAAGCCGAATATAGATGATCTCAGAGAGTCGCCAGCAATATATGTGACTAGACGTTTAAAAGCAGATGGTGTGAATGTGCTTCCTGTTGAACCAAATGTAAAAGCTTTAGATGAATTTGATATAGTTGGATATGAAGAAGCTATTAATGATGCCGATATTATTGTCTTTTTAGTTGCACATGATGAATTTAAAGGTATCCGTATCTTTGGAAAAAAGGTATTTGATTTCTGTGGTGTGACCAATAAATAAAACTACTATAATAAAAGAAGTAAATATGGGATCATTGAAAGAACGTATCATTAAGGGTGTTTTTTGGTCTCTTATTGGTAACGCAATTTCAAAACTATTAAGTTTTGTCGCTCTTATTCTTGTTGCTCGTATTTTTGGTCCAGAAGAATATGGAGTATTTGAAATGCTCAGAAATACTTTAATTACATTTGGTGTATTTACAGGTATGGGAATAGGACTTACTGCAACGAAATATATTGCTACTTTTTATAAAAAAGATCATGAAAAAATTTCTCATCTTATGGGAACAATATATTTTATTACATTGGTTACAACTTCAATTTTTGCTTTATTTCTTTTAATTTTTGCTAGAGAGGTAGCACAAATTTTATTAAATAATGAAAATTTAACTTTTTTATTAAAATTAGGTGTAATTTTACTTATTACAAATACTTTTGTAGCATTGCAAAATGCAATTTTTGCAGGATTTGAAAAATTTAAAACGATTACAAAAATAAATTTTATTGTAGGAGTAATTAATATACCTCTCATGGTATTCTTCGCATATAAATTTGGAATTACAGGAGTTATAATAGCTTTGATAATTTCAGGAATTATACAAGTTTCATATGGATATTATCATATTTATAAAGTACAAAAAGAAGAAAACATTAATGTAAATTTTAGAAAAATAAAAGAGGATCTTCTATTTTTATGGAAATTTTCTATACCTACGTTTATTGCAACTGCTATGGTTGCACCAATAGTCTTAGTAAGCAAATCTATTTTAACATATGAAGAAAATGGTTATATTGCTATTGGTCTTTTTAGTGCTGCATATACTATACAAAGTGTACTTATTCTTTTTAATATGACATTAAATAATGCTTTAATTCCAATTTTAACATCAGAGGGAGATAATAAAAATAAAACATTTAAGATGATTAATATATATATTTCTTGGTTAGTAGGATTAGGTATTACCATACCAATAATTGTATTTCCAGAAATTACGAAACTTATGTTTGGTGAAAAATTCTTTACGCAAGAGTATATAAATACGTTAATTATTTTAATGTTTTCTTTTATTATTTATATGTTTAAGCAAAGTATTTCAAGATCTTTTATCATTGATTCCAAAATGTGGTATTCTGTTTTAGATAATTTAGTTTGGGGAATTACTTTACTTATTGTTACTTTCTTTTTATCACATATTGGAAGTGTAGGATTAGCATTAGCATATCTAATATCTTATATCATTAGTCTTTTAGTTTTGGTTCCAATATTGTATAAAAAGAATATGCTGGATAAAGATCTTTTTCTTTCGAAAAATGCTTTTTTTCTATGGAGTTTAACTTTTGTATTAGCTTTTATTGCTTTTTCTAATCTAAATTTTGTATATAGATTAATAATTATTTTTGTATCTTACTTTTTACTAGGTGTCTTTGTTATAAAATTAAAAAAATCTGTAAAACATGTAAGTAGTTCTTATGCAGAATAAAATAATATTATATTATTTGGCTATATTAATTGGTTCACAATTAAAAATTGGATTATTATATATTGCATTTGTGGCATATGTTTTTTTACTTAGATTAACTTCAGGTCAGAAACCAAAATGGAGTGCTATTCAAATTCAGTTTTTTATGATTTTAATTATTGGTATTACTTTATCAGTTATTTATGTAACTTTTAATACTGCTGCGTACAGAGATATGGAATCAATGATCTTCTCAAATAGAAAATTTCTTATTGAAATTACGTTTGCTATTGCACTTTATGAATATTTAAGATATCAAAGTATGGATTATATTATCAAAATGCTTTTTGTTGCTATTGTTTTGAATGCTGTTGCAGGAACGGTACAGTTAGGAATGCACTTTCCCCAACGAATCTGGATGCTTTTTCCGGAACCCAGTGCTGCAGGTTATTTTTATCTCTTTGTTTTTTTTATTCTATTATCAAAAATGAATAAACCAAAAACCTATAATATTGTTTCAAAATACTTTATGATTTTAGGGCTTGCTATAGGCTCAAAAGCACAGATTATTTTACTTTTTATTGTAGGTATATTAAAATATTTTACCCCACTAAAAATATTTGCTTATATTGTTACGTTAGGAGTCATAATTTCTATTTTTAAAGAACAACTTATGGGAATAGATGTAATTAAATATAATCTCATGGTTCTGGATCTTTATCTAGATAAAGGATTGGCAGGTTTACGTATAGATAATGGAGTATGGGGAACATACGTAACGAGGGTTAGTGCTATTCAAGGTGCATTAATATGTATGTTAGAACATCCTTTTGGTATTGGTTTTGGAAGTTTCAATAGCTGGTTTCCAGAAAATATGGTACATGCAGGATTCAGCTCACCTGAAACAGATAAAATTTTAGATGGTATTTATTACGCATCCCCCAAGTCAAATTTATTGAATTTTTTTGTTAGTACAGGTATATTTGGAATAGGATTCTATATTTATTGGTTTAAACAGTTTTTTGCTATACGTAAAGAACAGGAATACCTCTTTCAGAGTTTTATTATTTTATCTTTGGCATCAACCTTTATTGAATTAAATCCTATGTATGCATATTTTATGTTTTTATTTATTTTAAAAGAAAAAGAAGAGAAAAAAAAATCAAAATATTAAGAAAGGAAGAAAAATGAAAAGAAAGATTTCTTTTATTTTAGCGATTATTATTGCTTTAATGCCGTTGAATATAGTAAGAGTAGGGTTGTATAGATTCTTATTTAATTATAATATTGAATCATCTAAAATTGGTTGGTTAACTATTCTTAATATAAATACATTACATATGAGATCGGCAAGTATAGGTAGCTTTAATATTTTTACAGGTCCAATGGATGTAAATATGGGTCTAAATAGTCGTATAGGGTTATTTAATTATTTTAAATGTGGAGCATGGGCAGTACAATCAGAATATAGTCATGCATTAATACTTGAGCATAAAGCAGGAATATCAATACAACATTATTTTGATGTAGCAGGTCGTATTTATTTAGGTGAAAAAAGTATTATTGCAGGTGTTAGATCACAATTTTGGACGCATGGTGGTACGAGTAAGAATGTAGATATTTATATTGGTAATAACTGCTATATTGGTAGTGGAACAAAATTTGCACCAGGAACAAAAATATCAGATGATTCCTTAGTAGCAATGGGTAGTGTTGTTACAAAAGAATTTGAAAAAAGAAATGTACTTATCGCTGGAGTACCCGCTAAAATCATTAGAGAAGAAGTTAATTGGAAAGAAAATTGGAAATAATAAGTTTAAAAAAAGGGATTAATAATGCTCATTATAGCAAATGGTTGTGAAAATAAAGCTGTATGGAATGCTTTGAAATTACATATAAATTTTATAGAAGCAAATAGAGAAAATATCTTTTTTATTGTGAAAGATAAATATCGAGATATTATTCTTAATGATTATCCAGAACAAACAATTGTGACATATAGTAATAGAATAGATTTAATAAAAAAAATTTTACTACATCAAGAATCTAAACTTTATGCACCGGATACATATTCTGTACTATATGCAAGTATTGCAAAGATATTAAAACATAAAGAAATATATTTTTGGTTACAAGGTGTTTCTCCTGAAGAGAGTTATTTAAAACATGCATCTAAAATAAAATATTATATTCTTTCATTATTGGAATCCTTAGCTTTGATTGTATCAGATAAAATTATATTTGTTTCCCAAGATATGAAAAAATATATAGAACAAAAATATCATAAAAAATATAAAAAAAGTATTGTTGTCCCGTGTATTTCCGAATTTACATATGATGGTTCAAAAAAGGAAAAAGATAGCTTTGTATACATTGGAGGGATGTCTGCATGGCAACGTGTTGATATAATGATGCAAATGTTTAATGTAATATGTACATTTAAATCTGAAGCAAAGTTCTATATAGCAACATTGGAAATAGAGATTGCAAAAAATCTTATGAAAAAATTTATTGATTCGAAATTTCAAAGTAAAGTAATCATTTTAAGTATAGAAGATAGAAGTAAGATCACAAAATTTCTCAGTACAAAAGAGTATGGTTTTCTTATTAGAGATAATATTGTGGTCAATCAGGTTTCCTCACCTATAAAGTTAGCAGAATATCTGTCTTGTGGTGTAAATGTTATTATTAGTAGTGCTTTGGACTTTTATGCCACACAGGTTGAAGAGTATAAAGCTGGTATTAAGATATCAGATATTGAAGATATCAATGTTGTAAAAAGTTTTTGTACAAATATACAAAATGCAGAGACACTTTATAAAAAATATTTTTCAAAAGAACAGCATCAAACAAGTTATGCTAAATTAATGGAAGCATAAATGGCAATTAATATGTTAAAGGAATAGGTATGAAAACTAAGTATCTTATTATTGGTTCGGCAGCAACAGATGATCCACGTACACATGGTGGTGTAACATTACTTGTACGTCAACTTTTAGATTATTTTGATGAAAAAAATAAAGAATATATTTTTATACAAGCTATGCAATTTAAAGGTGGAAATAAAATTTCTATGTTTTTTAATTATATTTATGTGCTTTTTAATGTATTGATTCATATTCGTAAAGTAGATATTGTGATGGTCAATGTTTCTAGTAATGGTGCCTATTATCTATCTCCTCTTGTTTTATTTATTAGTAAAATCTTTAAGAAAAAATTTATTTTTAGACGTTTTGCAGGTAATTGCATTGAACTTTATAACGCAGCACCTCTATGGAAACGTAAACTAATGGACTATCTTATAAAGCAAGTAGATATTATGTTTTTTGAACCACAATACTTAGTAAAATATTTTAGTAAAAAAAGATCTAATACTTTTTGGTTTCCTAATGTTCGTAAAAAATCTAATATAGTTAGAGAGAAAGGTAGACCCTATGCTAATAGGTTTATATATATTGGACAAATACGAAGGTCAAAGGGTATAGATGAACTATTGGCAACCTCAGAAAAATTATCTAGTAACTACCATATAGATTTATATGGTACATTATTTGATACCAAATATAATGAGACTTACCTTGAAAAATTCCAGAATGTTACATACAAGGGAAGAGTACATCATAAGAAAATTTATGAAACATTAGCACAATATGATGTGTTAGTATTGCCCTCATATATGGAGGGATATCCTGGTGTTCTTATAGAGGCATATGCGGTTGGATTGCCAGTGATTGTTTCAGATCTACCAAGCACAAGGGAAATCGTGGATCATGAAAAAACAGGGCTTCTTATAGAGGTTAAAAATGTTGATTCTTTACTCACTTCAATGAAGTGGTTTGATACGAGAAATTATAATAAGATGTCATACAATGCATCAAAGAAATTTAATATTTTTGAATATGAACAAGTTTATAGAAATGTGATAGAAATATGTGAGGAGAAGTAATGAAAATAGTATACACTGATGATTCTTTTAAAAATATTTTACCTATTCTTGGACGAGCTATGTATATGCAAGCAAAAAATAAAAACTATGCTTGGTTTATTACAGAATTATTTGTTTTACCTTTTATACTAGACAAACGGTTTATTTTTACTCGTATGGTTTTTATGACTGAGGTCATACATCGTAAGAAAAATTTAAGTCTAGAAGAAGAAAAAGTATTTTTTAATAATGTTATAAAATATATTAGAATACATAAAATGTGTGATTTTATCTATAAAGCACAATCAAATGTTATTTTTTCTGTATGCCCTAAAAATGTAGTGTGTATACCGTGGGGAACACATATAGTAAATATAAATATGTCTGATGAAATGTTAATGAATTCTTTTAAGAAAAAAACACGTACTAAAATACGTAGAGCTATTAAAGACGGTGTGACTGTTGAAATTACAGAAAATATAGAGTTGATCTATAATCATATCAAAGAAACACTTTTAAGACAAAAATCTATACACTATCCTTCATTAGAATATTTAATCACTTTACACAAAAACCTAGGGGAGAATGTGAACTATTTTATAGCATTGAAAGATGGAGAAATACAGGGGTGTTCTATTATTGTTCATGATAATAGCAAAGGTTATGCTCTTTATGCCGGTAGTCATCCTCGAGCAGCATATGGTTCACTTAATTTAATGTATTATGAGATCATGAGATATTTGCAAAATAAAGATGTTAAAGCATTTGATTTTGTAGGTACCAGAATCAATATACCACAAGGGTCAAAATCTGCAGGAATCGCACAGTTTAAAGAGTCTTTTAATGCTACCATTCACGAAGGATATGCATTTCGCTTGACGATCAATCCAATAAAGTATATGCTATTTAATGTTATGTCAAAAATTTATTTAAAGATCAAAGGATACGACTATATAGATCCTATCGATAAAATTATAAGTGAAGAGAAGCATCTTATAAGGAAAGAAAAATGAAAAAAATAGCTATTATAACATCATTGGATTATGAGATTTTTGGTGATGGAACCGGAAATGTACAAAGGGAACAGATCATACCTACAGAGCACATAGCCAATATTTATGATTTATATTACGCAAAGTTAACAGTAATGTTTGAATATGGACAGTATGTAGCGTATAAAAAATATGCAGATAATAATAATCAACTCCTTAAAGATAATCAACATATTGAAAAGCAACTGATTGATCTTGTAAAAAAAGGGCATGATGTGCAGTTACATTATCATGCACAATGGCATAATGCAATATATGATACACAAACCAATAGTTTTAAAATTGATCTTAAGCATGTTGATATTACTTCTTTGAAATATGAAGAAATTATTCAAGTCTTAAAAGAAGGAAAAGTATTTCTTGAGAAACTTCTTAAACCTTACAATCCGAATTATAAATGTGTAGGTTTTCGTTCTGGTTCATGGGCAGTAAGTGACGAAGCAAAACTTTTAAGTGCTTTAAAGGAATGTGGCTTTAAAGCAGACTCTTCAGTTGTACCAAATGTAAGATTTGAGTCTGAACAGGTACATTTTGAATATACTAATTGCCCGCATCATTATCATTATTGGTATACAAATGGTCTACTTTCACAAAATGGTAATTTAACAAGAAATAATGATGATTTTGTAGAAATTCCTCCTTATACAAAAAAGAATAAATGTGCTTTTCTAAAATATCTAAACCCTAAATATCTATTATCTAAAAAAATTGTTTCGTCTTTTTATACTACTAAAATATCTGAAAAAAACTTTTCTATTTTTCAGAAGATAAAAAAAGTATTAACACGTAATTATTATATGGCAGATTTTAATACAATGACATATGATACTTTGTTAAATATGATTGAAGAAGTTTTAAATGATAATTCTTTTGATGAAGAAATAATACCTGTGATGTTTATTGCACATCCTAAAACTTCTTATAATATTGATGATTTGCATTTGATGTTCTGTGTATTAGATGAAAAATATAAGAATAGAGTAGAATACTGGACATATCAGGAAGCAATAGAATATTTAATTAGTGAAAATAAAAAGTAAGTATAATATGTTGTATTCGTTTAAACGTTTTTTTGTAACAGTTTCTTATTTGAAATCTAAACAGGTATATTATAGAATTTATTATATTTTAAGAAATAAGATAAGATTAAAACTAAATATAAAATATGCTCAAGCTATTTCATCTAACACATATATATTAGATCTAGAAGATTCTTTACCGCAATATGAGAGTATGAGAGAGTATAGTTTTACATTTTTAAACAAAACATATCAATATAAAAATAAAATAGATTGGAATTTTAATGAATATGGGAAATTATGGACTTATAATTTAACTTATTTTGATTATTTAAATCAAAAAAATATTACACAAAAAAAAGGTTTGAGATTAATCAATGATTTTATTGATAGTATCACAGAAATAAAAGATGGATTAGAACCTTTCCCTATTTCATTACGTGGACTTAATTGGATCAAATTTATTAATCGTTATAAAATAAATAATAAAAAAATGAATAATAGCCTTTATGCTCAATATCATATATTGGTAGATAATATAGAGTATCACTTGTTAGGTAATCATCTCTTGGAAAATGCCTTTTCTTTATTATTTGCTTCTTATTATTTTAAAGATGAAAATTTTTATCTTACTGCAAACAAGATACTTAAAAAAGAGTTAAATGAACAAATATTGAGTGATGGAGCACATTTTGAATTGTCTCCCATGTATCATCAGCTTATGTTATTCCGTTTATTAGATTGTATTAATCTTTTACAACGTAATAGTTGGAAAAAAGATGATCTTTTAAAATATCTAACATCAAAAGCTTCAGTAATGTTAGGTTGGTTAGAGAGAATAACATTTCTTAATGGAGATATTCCTCTACTGAATGATAGTGCTGAAAAAATAGCACCTCCGACAGCAGAGTTAATCTCATATGCAAGAAGATTAAATATTGAAATAGCGTCAATTGAGTTAAATGACTGTGGGTATAGAAAAATAGTAAAAGCATATTATGAATGTATTGTTGATATTGGAAATATAGGACCAGACTATATTCCAGGTCATGCACATAGTGATACGTTTAATTTTTTATTGTTTATTAGGAATAAACCTTTTATTATTGATGTAGGTACATCAACATATGAGGTAAATGAACTACGACAGATTGAACGCAGTACGATATCTCACAATACAGTAATGCTAAACCATACTGAACAAAGTAAAGTTTGGGGTGGTTTTAGGGTTGCTGAACGAGCAAAAGTGATAAGACGTATAGAGAAAGAGAATTATATTTGTGCTATACATGATGGATATAAAAAAAGATTTAATGCTTTACATCAAAGAGAATTTTATTTTGAAAATAATGTAATTAAAATTGTTGATACAATAGATACACTTTATAAATATCATGCTGTTTCAAGATTACATTTTGCTAAAGATGTAATTTTAAAAAAAGAAAAAAATATTGTATGGGCAAATGAGGTTCAAATTATATTTTCTACAGATAAACTGAAAATTAAACCTTATAGTTATACTAAAGAGTTTAATCAAGAGATTCTATCAAATGTCTTAGAAATATCATTTATTCAAAAAGTTAGTATGGAGATCAAATTATGAAAATACTTTTTATTACAGATAACTTCCCACCGGAAGTAAATGCACCTGCCACACGTACGGTCGAACATTGCAAAGAGTGGGTTGAGGCTGGCACTGAAGTAACAGTGATTACTTGTGTTCCTAACTTCCCCCATGGAAAAGTTTATCATGGATATAAAAATAAGCTTTATCAGGTTGAATTTTTAGATGGGATAAAGGTAATACGGGTTTGGAGTTATATTACTGCTAATAGTGGTTTTTTAAAAAGAATACTTGATTATTTAAGTTTTGCATTTATGGCATTTTGGATAGGGCTATTTCAGAAAAATGATGTCATTGTAGCAACATCTCCACAATTTTTTACAACATGGGCTGCTTGGGGTATAGCTAAAATAAAAAGAAAACCTTGGATATTTGAATTAAGAGATATATGGCCAGAATCTATTAAAACTGTAGGTGTAATGGATGACAGTAAAATATTAGATTTACTTGAAAAAATAGAATTAACTCTTTATAGAAGCAGTAATAAAGTTGTTGTTGTAACAGATGCCTTTAAAGCAAATTTAATTTCTAGAAGCATTGATCCTAACAAAATTGAAGTTGTAACTAATGGTGCAAATATGGATCTTTTTTTTGTAAGAGAAAAAAATGAACAAATTTTAAGTGAACTTCATTTAGAAAATAAATTTATAGTTGGTTATCTTGGTACACATGGAATGGCACATAGTTTAGATTTTATTATGCATGCAATCGCTAAGGTAACAGATCAAAATATTCATTTTTTATTTATAGGTGACGGTGCAATGAAATCTACAATTAAAAAAATAGCAAAAGATCTTGCTTTAAATAATGTAACATTTCTAGATCCAATTTCTAAAGATAAAATGCCCCAATATCTTTCTATTATTGATATCTCCTTGGCTCCTTTAAAACGATCAGATAATTTTAAGACAGTTATCCCTTCAAAAATTTTTGAAGCAGCTGCAATGGGAAAACCTACACTCTTAGGTGTTGAAGGACAAGCTCAAGAGATTATTGGAAAATATAATGCCGGTCTTTGTTTTATCCCTGAAAATGAAAATGATTTTATAGAGAAAATACTTATATTGAAAAATAATTCAGTTATTTATAATAAATGTGTTGGTGGTTGTATAAAGTTAGCACAAGCATATGATAGAAAAATGTTAGCAGCCAAAATGCTTAATATACTTAAAGAGGAAGTGAAATGATAAAAGGAATTATTATATTAATTGGATTAGTAAGTTTTTTAGTATTATCATATAAAGGTTATCGATATATTAGGCATCATACACTACAAAATAATATTGCGGTAGAATATATAAATAAACCTGTACCAGAAACATCTGGTACAGATATAAAGGGACAGATATTTAAACTTGAGTCATATAAAGGTAAAAATGTGATTATTGTTTTTTGGGCTACATGGTGTAGGTTTTGTGTAAAAGAGATCCCTGATATTATAAAGTTTCAAAATACTTTAACAAAAGATTCAGATATAGTTATCATCAGTTCTATACTTGATAAAGATATAAAAAAAGCAAAAGAATTTATTAGTAAAAAGAAAATTAATTATACTGTTATAATAGATGAAATAAATTATGGAGCAGAAAGTGAATTTAATAGACCATTTAAAATAGTAAATATTCCTTCAATATGGGTAATAAATAAAGAAGGAATAGTGATAGCCCAAAACTTAATACATTTTGATGACGCTATAGAGAAACTAAAATAGATTTAAATTACTTTTTTAAGTAACGGTGTTTTTGAAAAGATATAAGCAATAAGAAGTGAGACCAATGTGGTGATAATAACAATGAAAG
>Ga0256827_10002578_pt1 | contig 11600 bp, 8 predicted proteins | sample CV84metaG_FD_185977 | JGI IMG/M metagenome (GOLD analysis project Ga0256827, IMG submission 185977) | Hydrothermal vent microbial communities from East Pacific Rise, Pacific Ocean - CV84 | ecosystem: Environmental > Aquatic > Marine > Hydrothermal vents | place: Pacific Ocean: East Pacific Rise... | reverse complement strand
ATAATATCTCTATTGATTTAAAACATTACAATAAAGGCGTTTATATCATCAAAATTGTAGCAAAAGATAATATCATAATTAACAAATTAATTAAAAACTAAATTATAAAATCATCTATTAATTTCTTTTTTAACACCTAAAATTACTAGGTTTACTTTTAATAGTCAGGGTTTCACTATTTGAATTAAGATGAAGTCGATTAATACTTCAGCTTATAAATTAACAGAGTGAAACCCTGACTTGCAGATTTTTAGGAAATAAAAAAAAGAGATTTTAACAACAATAAAATCCGTTTAAAACAAATCCAAAACGCTTATTCTGCTTACAGCGAAATTATTAATTTAAAAGTTAATAAAGTTTATATTTTCACAATAAAATAATACTTTTGGAAGTTATTACGAAATTATGAAGATAATAAATTTTCTAACATATATTTTAATATTAATTTCCACAGTATTGTATTCTCAAAATACGGCTACAATTAAGGGAAATATTAAAGATGTTACAGGAAATTATGTTGAGCTTGTAAATATTTCGGTTATAGGCGAGCAAATTGGAGCAACAAGCGATTTTGATGGAAATTACAATTTAAAAGTACCTGCAAACAAAAATTTAACAATAGTTTTTTCTCATCTCGAATATAAAAGCGACACCCTAAAAATAAAGCTAAAACCAAATGAAATAAAAATACTAAACAAAAAAATGCAGATTAATTACGAAATGATTTCTGTTGTAAGCGTAGAAGAACAAAGCAAACGATACAGAGGAATTACTCGTTTAGAAACCAAAAATTTTGAGCTAATGCCAAATATGGGTAATGGTATCGAAAATATAATTAAGTCTTTACCCGGAACATCATCTAATAACGAATTAAGTTCGCAATATACTGTGCGTGGTGGAAATTTCGACGAGAATCTTATTTACGTAAACGATATAGAAATTTACAAACCACAGCTAATAAAATCGGGACAACAAGAAGGACTAAGTTTTATAAACCCCGATTTAGTGCAATCAGTAGAATTTTCGGCAGGTGGTTTTGAATCTCGCTATGGCGATAAAATGTCGTCGGTTTTAGATATTAAATATAAAAAACCTAACAAATTTGCAGGTTCGGTTTCGGGTGGTTTGCTTGGTGGAACAGCTCACTTAGAGGGTGGTACAAAAAACCACAGATTAACATATATTATAGGAGCAAGATATAAATCTAACTCATACATTTTAAATACTCTCGACACAAAAGGCGAATACAAACCACGCTTTTGGGATATTCAATCTTACATAACATACGATGTAAACGACAAATGGGAAATGTCTTTTTTAACAAACTATGCCGATAATGCATATAATTTTATCCCCGAAGACCGTGAAACAAGTTTCGGAACAGTAAATAATGCTTTGGGCTTAAAAATATATTTTGACGGACAAGAAGCCGACCGATTTAAAACATTTACAGGAGCTTACACAAACACATACAAGCCAAATTCTAAACTTAGATTAAAACTTATAATGTCGGGAATGCGAACAATAGAGAAAGAATCATACGATATTTTAGGTCAGTATTATCTTAACGAACTTGATAAAAATTTAGGCTCTGATAATCTTGGCGATTCGCTTATGAATATTGGTATAGGTTCATTTTTAACTCACGCACGAAACCGCTTTTATGCCGATGTTATAAATATTGAACACAAAGCCGATTATAAACTAAACGATAATAACAGAATAGATTGGGGGCTTGGCTACAGACTTGAAAATATAGAAGATTATGTTAACGAATGGGAAATGCACGATTCTGCGGGTTTCTCTCTCCCATTTCCTGACACTGCCGGATATGCACCTAATTTTGTTAGCTTATATAATAATATTTATGCAAATAATTCTTTAATCACTAATAAATATACAGCCTACATTCAAAACTCATATAACTTTAGTGCAAAAGACACCACAAAATTTAATTTAACAGGCGGTTTTCGTTTCTATTATTCAGATATTAATAAAGAATTTCTTGTAAGCCCTAGAGTTTCTTTTGCAGTTATACCAAACTGGGAAAAAGATTTTGTGTTTCGTTTTGCAACAGGTGTTTACTATCAGCCACCTTTTTATAAAGAATATCGCGATATAAACGGAAACTTAAATCTTAATGTAAAATCGCAACAATCAATACATTTTGTTTTGGGTAGCGATTATAATTTAAAAATATGGAACCGACCTTTTAAATTAATAACCGAAGTTTATTATAAAATACTAAATAACTTAAATCCATACATTGTTGAAAATGTTAAAATAAGATATTTAGCCGAAAACAATGCACACGGCTATGCCACAGGTATTGATATGAAACTTACAGGTGAATTTGTGCCAGGTGCCGAGAGTTGGGTTAGCTTGTCGGTAATGAAAACAGAAGAAGATATAGAAGGCGATAATTACGGATATATTCCACGACCATCAGACCAACTTGTAAATGCAAATATCTTTTTTCAAGATTATGTTCCAAAATTCCCAACTTTTAAAGCACACTTAAATCTTGTTTTTGGAACAGGATTACCTTTTGGAGCACCCTACTCCGAACGTGGCGAACAAACAATTAGAATGCCTGCTTACAAACGTGTTGATTTAGGCTTTTCTAAAATTTTTAAAACATCTGACAAGCAAAATGTATTTAGTAATTTTAAAGAAATAAGCATAACAGCCGAAATTTTTAATATGCTTGGTATAAACAATACAATTTCGTATGTTTGGATTAAAGATATTTATGGCAGACAATATGCTGTGCCAAATTACCTGACAGGCAGAAGATTGAATGTAAAATTAACTCTTCGGTTTTAATCCCAATTAGGATTAAAAACTAATTACAAATAAAAAAATATGAAAACTAAAATTTTATTTATAACAATAGTTTTGTTGATGTCATTTTCAATAAATGCACAAAATAAAAATGAAACAACAAAGCCCAAAATAGGTTTGGTTTTGAGTGGTGGTGGTGCTAGAGGTTCGGCACATATAGGTGTTTTAAAAGTTTTGGAAGAATACAATATTCGTCCAGATTATATTACAGGTACAAGTATGGGATCTATTGTAGCAGCTCTTTATTCGCAAGGATACACAGCATCACAAATTGAAAAAATTGTAACAAATATGGATTGGGACAATTTGCTTGCCGATAAAATCCCTCTAAAAGATATTATGATAATTGAAAAAGATAATTATCCAGGCTATCCTTTAGAAATAAATTTTGATAATCAAAACAAACCATCTTTACCTTCGGGTATGATTGATGGACAAAAAATACAAGCACTTTTTTCAAAGCTAACTTGGAAAAGTAATACTTACAATAATTACGACAGTTTTCCTATTCCTTATCGTTGCCTTGCCACTGATATTATTTCGGGATATCCTTATATTTTTAAACAAGGAAGCCTTGCCGAAGCCATGCGTTCTAGCATGTCAATTCCTACAGTTTTTGTGCCTATAAACAAAGATACAATGTTACTTGTAGATGGTGGTGTTACAATAAACTATCCTGTTCAGCAATGTATTGATATGGGAGCAGATATTATAATTGGCTCATACACAGGTTTTGATGAGCGTCCTGATAAATCTTCGTTAAGGTCGTTAACAAGTATTTTAAGTCGTAGTTCTGTTATAAGTGGTGTGGTTGATGCAAAAAAACAAGAAAAAAATACAGATTTATTTATTAAACCAGATTTACATGATTTTACACCTGCCGATTTCAATAAATCTAAGAAAATAATAAAACAAGGTGAATTAGCAGCACGAAATAGTGAGGTATTAAAAAAACTTTCGGAAATAGCAGCACTTGTTAACAATACCGACAGTTTGCCTCTATTTATTGATACAAATAAAATATGGGTTGATAATATTATAGTTGAAGGTAGCAATTTAACCGATAGTAGCAGAGTTTTAAGGTTAAGTAAATTAAAAAACAACTCCTATATGTTACCAGAACAAATTGACGAAGCTTTAAAAGATATTTATTCAACTTGGCAATATAATAAGGTAAGTTATTATTTCACAAAAAATGGAGATAAAACAAATTTAGTGTTAAAACTAGACGAAAGAAGTCGTGGAATAATAAGATTAGGTCTGCATTACGACAATTCTTATGGTCCAAATATTTTATTTAGAGGTACATATGAAAATTTGTTTTTCAGACAAACATTACTTGATACAAAAATATCTATTTCAGAAAGCCCGAGAGCATATTTAGGATATAAATTTTACCCTATTAAAGCCGGTAGAATAGAATTATCTGTTAACGGATATTTTCAAATGACCAAAGTTCCTAATTTTATAAAGCAAGCAGGAGGCATTTTTAATATAGGTCATTTTGTTTTCTTACATTCAGACTTTTATGGTAAAATTGCAATAGCACCATTCAGAAACCTTGTGTTGTCTGCTCAAATTGGAGGAGAATATAACAGCGTATTTTTAAAAGATGGTATGGATTTATATTACAATGTAAATAGATTATATTTAAATCAATTATACTCAAAATTTAAAATTAAACTTAATACATTAGACGATAATTTTTTCCCAACAAAAGGTATTTTACTTAAGGCTAGTTTAAAATACACAAATAATGTAACAAAAGGAACAGTTTTAAAAACAGATACAAATAAAATGAATAGCGATTCTACAGGATTAATAGACGGAGTAGAAGATTATAATATATTGCTTGATTTTAAATATAAACAATACATTCTGATAAGAAAGCATTTTTCTATTATTCCGGAACTTGAAGTAGCAACAAGAATAAACTCTGCTTTTATTACAGAAAAATATTTTATTGGTGGAATGAATTATAGCTTACATGCAAAATCATATAATTTTCCGGGAATAAAAGAGAATCATTTTTCTGCCGATTATTTTTCTATTATAGGAATAGAACTTCAACTAAAATTTTTAAAGACATGGTATGTTTTTAGTGGAACTCACCAACTTGTTTTTGGAAACTATAATGATTATAATTATATTGATGCAGAATTTGAAGATAATATAATAACTAGTTGGAATATTGGTTTAGGATTACAAACAAAAATAGGACCTATTAGATTAATATACTCAAAACAATACGATAACAAAGAAAATATTTGGTCGCTAAATATTGGAATTCCCTTTTAATTTAACAACCCATAATATTTATAGTTAAATTACCCCTGCTGCAATTTCTTTAATTTCAGCTTCGGTAATCTCAGCATCTTTCACAATTTCAGATGATAAGTTAAATTTTAAGTAATGAATTTTTTTTCCTTCATCTAGCCACATTTGTTCGTAGAAAGTTTTAATTTCCAAATCATTACTAATCCCTTTAGTATTATATAAATCGTCGGTATCAATAATTATTTTATAATTATTAGATTTTGCTAAATTTCTTGTATAAAGATACATTACACGGCTATCAGTTTTTAGATTTATTATTCCATCTTTTTCTAAAATTTGTTTATATCGCTCTAAAAACATTGGTGATGTAAGCCTTTTGCGGCGTTTATCTTTCTGCGGATCGGGAAATGTTATCCATATTTCGGATATTTCATTTTTGCCAAATATTTTTTCGATAAAATCTATACGAGTGCGAACAAAAGCCACATTTTTAAGTCCTTTAGACAGAGTTTCTTTTGCTCCCCTCCAGATTCTTGCACCTTTTACATCAACACCTATATAATTATTTTCGGGATATTTTTCGGCTAAACCAACAGTATATTCGCCTTTTCCACAGCCAAGTTCAACAATTATTGGATTGTTATTTCCAAAAAACTTGTGCCATTTTGTTTTCATCTCAAAATCGGCATCTTTAACCAACTCGAATGGTGCATGAAACACATGTTCAAAAGTCTCCATCTCTGCAAATCGTGCTAATTTATGCTTTGCCAAATCTCTTTAATTTTATTATTCTTTATACTTCTCAATACTTACTCCTATAGCCGATATTCCATCAATAACATCATCTCGCATACCCTGTTTTACAGAAAAGGTATAAGTGCCAGAAACAGGAAAAAGCACACTTCTTTTGTAAAGATAATGACCTTCGTAATCGTCGCCTTTTTCGTTTCCATACCATTTTCCTTTATAATCGGCAAGTATAACATCAACAGTGTCTGTAACCGACTTGCCATCAGGCGATTTTAACGAAATAAATAAATAAATATTACTGTATTTATATGCGTCTTTATTGTTGATATCAATAAATACATTGTATGGTACATTTCTTTCTTTCATATCAACATCAAACGAAATACTATCTTTGTAGTTCCATGCCTGATTATCAAATTTACTCATTCTTTCGTAAACGGTATTACACGAAGCAAAAAGTGTTGATATTATCACAAATATATATAAATAATATGTTTTATAATTTTTAAACAAGTTTACTTTTATTTGGATTTTTATTTGGATTATTTCTATTGTTATGATTTTTATTCCTATTCTTATTATATTTATTTTTTTTCTTTTTTCTAGATTTATTTTTGTTATCAAATCTTGTTAAACTTTCTTGACCAACAACTGATGTAAATTCAACTTTTTCGTCAATAATTTCGTCAATAATTTTACCTGGTTTTTCGCCTTTTGTATTAAGCTGAATAATTTCCCTAACTCTATCTACATGAATTGGAGTAAGGTTTTTAGCATAATTTTTATCGTAGCTATACCACATAACTTTTTTAAACACATCAAGTTTTACGTAATATAATGTACCATCTTCTACCTCTAATGGTAAAGATTTGTTAGGAAAACCTTTTTGAGCGTCTTTATAAACATCTACCTCAAAATTAAGACAGCATTTAAGTTTGCCACATTGTCCGGCAAGTTTTTGTGGGTGCAACGATAATTCTTGATGACGTGCCGATGTGGTTGTAACCGATACAAATTTATTCATCCATTTAGAACAACAAAGCTCTAGTCCGCAAGGTCCTATCCCCCCTATTCTACCGGCCTCTTGTCTAACACCGATTTGTTTCATTTCTATACGAATCTTAAACTCTTCGGCATATTTTTTAATTAATTCTCTAAAATCAACACGTTCTTCGGCAATATAATAAAAAATGGCTTTTGTACCATCTCCTTGATATTCTACATCACCAATTTTCATATTTAATTTTAAATCGGCAGCAATTTGTCTTGCTCTAAGCATTGTATGTTTTTCTCTATCAACTGCTTGTTTCCACTTTTCTATATCGTTATCTTTTGCTTTTCGATATATTTTTTTGAATTCTCCGTTGGTTTTAAATCCGTTTTTTCGCAATTGTTCATACACTAACTCGCCAGTTAACGAAACTGTTCCTATATCATGCCCAGGTGACGATTCTACTGCAACAACATCACCTTCAATAAGTTTAATGTCATTTACATTTTCAAAAAAAAGTTTTCTTGTGTTTTTAAATCTAACTTCTACTAATTTTTTTCTGTTTCCTACCTCAGGTATATTTTCTAACCAATTATAAACATCTAACTTAAATCCACTACTGCAACATGCATTTATATTCTTAGTTTCTTGTGATATATCGTTTAAATCGGCTCTATTATTACAACATGCCATTTCTTTATTTTCTTTTAATTCTTAACTCACAAAGTTAATTGTTTTTTTGCAGAAAGTCTGTTTTGTTTTAAAAGATTTTGTATTTTTTAGTTAATTGTTTCAATATTAAATCTTAACCTCGCTCCACGCCAAAGCAGCTGCCCCTTTTATTGCTGCATTACCATAATCAATTCCTGATGGAAGAACCTTAACATTATTCTTGAAAACGTATAATAGATTTTGATTTAAATGAAACTCCACTGGTTTAAAAAGTAAATCTCCTGCATTCGATAATCCTCCTAACAAAAATATTGCTTCGGGGTTTAAATATGCTACAACATCAGCTAAGTGTTTACCCAATATCTCGGCAGTAAAATTAAATGCTTTCAAAGCTAATTTATCTCCTGCTTGTGCATTAGCTTCTATAAGTTTACCTGATAGCTTTGCATTAGGTACATCACGCAAAGTGCTAGGGATATTTGTTGTAGAAATTAACTCGGCAACTGTTCGCTTTATTCCTGTTGCCGAAACATAAGTTTCTAAACAACCACGCCGACCACAATTGCAGTTTCTACCTTCGTAATCGTAAATTGTATGACCAATTTCTCCTGCAAAACCATCAGTTCCGTGATAAATCATTCCGTTTATAAAAATTCCGGCACCAAGCCCTGTGCCTAATGTTAAAACAACAAAATGTTTCATCTCTTTTGCTGCACCAAATACTTTCTCGCCTATTGCAGCAGCGTTGGCATCGTTTGTTAAAACAGTTTTTATATCAGGAAATCGCTCTTGAAACATTTCAACTAAAGGTACATAGTTATGCCATTTTAAATTTGCAGCATATTCTACCGTACCTTTATAGTAATTTCCGTTTGGCACACCAATTCCTATACCTTTAAGTTCGTATTCGCTATCACTAATTATATTTTTAATACTATCTGATAAAGTAATAACAAGCTTTTCGGCTAATTCAAAATCTAAAGTATTAAATTTTCCTGATAACAAAACTTCTCCTTCTCGATTTATAAAACCGTACTCGGTATTTGTTCCTCCAATATCTATTCCTACTACTACTTCCATCTTTTTGTTAAAAGTTTTAAAATTGAAAGTTAATCAATTTATAGCTTATTTCTCCAAAAATAACATTTTTATACTGTTTTAATATGACTTCTATTAATTATTTTCTTTAAAAACTAATTTAAAATTTGTAAACCAAAACACTAGAGCATATTTATAATTGACAATGGATAATTAATAATGTGTAATTAGTAATGTGTAATTAGTAATGTGTAATTAATAATTAGCCGTAGAACAATAGAACAGTTTAACAATAGAACAATTTAACAATAGAACGTCCGCTTATAAACGTCAGTGCACATATTTGAGTAGTTAATTTCATACAAACAAAAGTTGTCGGAATTTTTGTAAATTGCAAGTAAATTCAAATCCAAATAGTTGGAATTTGCAAAAATTCCGACGGGGTTCAAAATACGGTTTCCGTTCGATGTGACCACTGTCCTGTGCATTGCGTTTATATGGTGTTGTGTAGAGTATATCAAGGCAATTTACAATAAAATATATCATAACTATCAATACTATTGTACATTGTATATCCTAGAATTGATATATTATTAGAACTTGTTTCAATACTTTGTTGAGATTGGTAATGATCAATATATTTTCTCCAAATATTGTTTCCTTCTTGGTCTAATTTTATTAATAAAGTACCATTAATAAAATCACCTTCTACTTGCATTGTAAGTAGAAGATTATTATCAATTGTTTTTAAAATATCTTTCCCTAATACATTCCATGCATTTTCGTACTCATAAGATTTTTCCCATAATTTATTACCATCTGCATCAGTTTTAAATAATAACCCCTTAGTAATATCCGGTTCATATATATACCCAGTAATATAATAGTTGTTATTATTATCTTGCACTAATGAATAAGAATAACTGTTCATTCCAAAAGAGTATTCTTTTTCCCATTCTAACATTAAATCATCATTAAGTTTTATTAATAGGATTTCTTGAGAATCATTTAAATATTGTCCTGAATTAACAATTAATGCATATCCGACATTGTTCGTGGAAATAACGGAATAACAAGCCAAGTTGTTTGTTAAAGCAATGATTTGTGAAGTTAGAGAATCCCCATTATCGTTAATCTTTAATAAATATAAATCTCTACTTTCGTCACTATTTAATTTTTCCCCAGCTATTAAATATGTTCCATCAGTTTTTTTTGTGATTTTATTTCTTCCATTTGCAGAAATCCAATTAGTATAGTTTTTTTGCCAATCTATTAATCCATTATTGTTTAATCTTGCAACTATTATTCCTTTTCCATTTGGGGCTAATGATTGTGTGTATCCGGTTACAATATATTTATTATCGTATGTTTCGGTTATTGAACTACCTTTGATTTTTATGGAATCAGATATTATAGTTGTCCATATTGTATCTCCTAAGTTATTAATTTTTAATACAAAAATATCGCTTTTTGTATAATTGTTTGTTGTTCCTACAATAATAATATTTCCTTCTGAATCAAGAATACTATTTCCAAATGATTCTGAATCATATTTATTATATTTTTGTTCTAATGTAGGAATAATTGTATCTGTTAATAAATTAGTTGTTTCTTGAATATTATTTACTACTGGTGTTTCTTTTTTACAACCTAAGAAAATAATTGAGTTAATAATAATCAATAAAATATTTATCTTTTTCATATTCTCCTTTTTTTTGTTTTTATTCTACACAACAATTTAACAATAGAACAATAAAACAGTTTAACAATAGAACCATTTAACAATAGAACGACTAAGCTAGGCGTAGTGTTGTGTGTAGTGTTGTGTGTAGTTTATTTTACACCCAATTAATCAATGAATACTCGTTTACAATAAATACAATCATCAAATCTTATTTTGATAAGATAAATTCCTGTCTTAATATCAGAAACATTCACTAAAGCTTGATAATCGTCAATTTTATGTTCACAAATATTAACACCTAAAAGACTATAAATAGAAACACTTTTAATTAATTTTTTAGTTCTATTTTGTTTTATTGACAAACTTCCATTTATATTATAAATATTAATTTGATTTTTTTCTTTTCTTCCATTATAAATACTTGATTCTATTTGACCAGCAGTTATTAATTCGTTAGGAATTGTATTATACCCGTACCCTTTAAGTAAAATTTCACCAATGGAATTAACGTCTAAATAAATCCATCCATAATGCATGCTGCCATCAATTATAAAACTCACTGCGTAATATTTATCTTCAAATGGAATATCACAGCTAAATGTAATTCCTTCAGCACGAACATAGATGTCTCCATTACTAGTCCAATTACTATTTGCATCAATTATATCATTAATATTAAAAACATTGGTACATGATGGAGATTCACTAGATTCACTAGTACTTATAAGATTATCAGATACCGTTTTTAGTTGACTTACATAATAGTGACCAGTATAGGTTGGTGTATGCCATACATAAAAACTATTTAAACGAAAATAAAAATCAACGGTATTATCATTATTCATGTCAATATCAAAAATTATTACTGAATCTACATTAGATTCAGAAAAATAATAAATAATATTCGTATCGACAATTTCTGTATATTCTATTTGTGCATCAATATTATTTATAAATGATGTACTAATAAAAATTAATATTAAAATCCATCTTGCCTTCATTTGCTTAATTATTAAGTAAAACTTTCATACAGTAAAAATAGACAAAAAAAGTTAAAACAAGCAAAAAAGCCAATTTTTTTTGGGGACGGCGAATGAAAAACGGTTTATTAATCAGCGAGCGAAACCGCAGCAATGGCTTTTTAAATTCAATACATTTAGTTTGTAATTCAATTCAAATGATTTTTGTTTGGATATTTATTAAAAGGCTTATTATGCAAGGTTTTTCGTATCTTTTATTGGTTTATTAGTGTTGTTTTCAAGCTTTGTTGCGTCGTTCTCAAGTCTCTTCTTGTCGTCCGACGGTGTCTTCTTGTCGTCCGACGATGTCTTCTTGTCGTCCGAC
>Ga0256827_10002577_pt1 | contig 11603 bp, 12 predicted proteins | sample CV84metaG_FD_185977 | JGI IMG/M metagenome (GOLD analysis project Ga0256827, IMG submission 185977) | Hydrothermal vent microbial communities from East Pacific Rise, Pacific Ocean - CV84 | ecosystem: Environmental > Aquatic > Marine > Hydrothermal vents | place: Pacific Ocean: East Pacific Rise... | reverse complement strand
TTTTAACATGCTTAAATTAAGGTTCTCGTCTGTTCCATTATAGTTTTTTAATCTTATAATAGTCTGTGAACCAATACTACCATCTACAGTGACCCCTAATGCCGTTTGTAGAGCTTTCGCTCCTCTTTTCGGACCACCGTTAACATTAAGACTAAAGAACGTCAGAAACGATTTATTAAACTCTTTAAATTCTAATGTAGCTTTTACACCTTCGTGTATAAAAACAGATACTAATAACTCATAAGCTAAATCTCTTATCTTAGTTTTCTCTTCAGTAGTTAAATATTTATTTATCAACTTAGCATTCTGTCTATTTTCTTTAAGGTTATACTTAACAAATAAACTATTTACATATTGTATAACTTTAGATCTAGGGAATGATTTCTTATAAATACCATATGGCGTAGTATAAGATGTTTCTCCTTTGTTCCAATGTATAACTGTTCCTTCTGCTACAGATAAATATTTTAATAACTTATCTTTTAAACTAGATGTAGCTTCTTTAGGTACGTCATTAAGTAGTTCTTCTATAGTATTAAGTAAATCTTCCTTTACTAATCTAAGAATAGCTGTAAATGTATTATTACCCACTATACCATCTACAACTAAACCACTATTTAATTTATTACAAGCTAACTGTAGTAATTTATGTCTATCTGTTTCTAATAGATATCTAATTACTAATCTTAATTCAACGTCAGCAAACTTATTGAATACTTCTATAGGTTTAGTCATAATTTATCCTTATTAAATTGTTTTCTTAACTAACTCCACTAAAACTTCTTTTACATGTTTAATGTCTTTAATTTTTATCATTGTGTTAAACGCTCTTAGGTTAACCTCACCAACCGCTCCCCAAATATTAACAAAATCATATTTAGAAAGTATTAACTCTAGATCTTCTGTAGAATTTACAGCTGGTCTATATTGAATTAGTATCTCATTCATATCTATCTCGAAAGACAGTGTTCTAGCACCATAATCCACCATTATGAATCTTTCTTCATCTAGATCAACAAAGTTAGCAAAGTTATAACTACCACTATTCTCATATGAGAAATCCTTATTAGTAGTACTCTTTATCCATTCTATCTCTCCTGTCTCTGTACTAAACGCTATAAGTTCTCTCTTATTATTAGTTCTTAAAAGAGTCTTACCGTTATTTATTAAACCTATAGCTGTGATGTATAGATAACCTACATCTGGTGGTAAGTTATATTCTCTAATTGTATTACCTGTTTCGGTACTAACTTTAAGTATCTTGTGTTCACCATATGAAACTACATACATCTCTTCTCTATTTAGAGGATCTATTATCATATCATATGGATTTCTAATACCATTAGAACCTGTAGCTGATGTAGTATATCTATCTTCGGCTTTCATTAAGGCTTTTACAGGAGTTCCGTCTACCCCTGATACTTCCATTATGTAACCATAATTATAATCATCTGATTCGTATTTACCTCTATAGTTACTAATAGCAATATTACCATTACTCAACCATTGAACAGATTTAGGATAACTAAGTTTACCTGTATCTATAAATCCATTATAGCTAAGACTACCTGTGCCTACATCAAATTCTTTAGTCCATGACTTATCTTCATTTCTTTTAAATACTCTGACTATTTGATAGTTATACATAGCTACACATAATCTCTCTGTTTCTGTATTAAAATCAGCAGAGGATACACCATAGACACTATTCTCATTATGTCTAGGATCAGCAGCCTCTATGTTTATAGTTTCTGTAACATGTCCGTCTGTATTAAATACTTTCGGTTGACTTCTGTATTGAAATAATATAAACTCACCACCACCGATAGGAACTATAAAAGTAGGAGAAGTGATACCTGGTACATAGTTAGATGTTTGTCCTGCTATTATACCTATAGAATCTGCTATTCTAACATGTTCATCATTTATAGGCGTAGTCTTCAACCAAGCTGTGTTGTCTGTTATGTTATTTAGTATTTCACTATTATCTGTTAAAAGCATTTAAATTCCTACTATTATATTTTCTGTTATTTTTATAAAAGATACTGTATCATATTGTGATGTTAAATATATGAATTGTTTATCAGTCCAAAACTTAACATCTCCAGTTGTTACTATCTTTAACTTATTTGTTGTATTGTCCATTTTAGATATAGTAATCTTTTGACCCATTCTTAGATTAGTTACATCTACTTCTAGTTCTCTTTCTGTACAATCAGAACAAACTATTATTCTACTGTTTAAAGCAGTAACCGTATAATTTTCATCTGTATTAACAGGAAGGAGTTGTAAATAACTTTCTACTGTGTCTAGTCTTTCTTTAAGGTCATTTAACTCTTCGGTAGTTTCAGAAGAGTTATTACCCTCTTCTCTAGCTAACTTTTCGTTAACCTCTTTTGCTAGATTTACTAGATCATTAAATTTATAAGGATCTACTATAAAATCATCTTCTCTTTTACTCATGACAAACCTTTAAAAATCAAAATCTCTATTAGACATTTCTGCCATCTTATTAGTCTTTAATTTACTACCAACTGAAGAACCTACCCAGAAACTAGTAACCATGATCAATATATTCTTTATAAACTCTGTAGTAGATTGTACTATAGTCATATTACTATCGGCAATAGTAGTGAAGCTAGCCACGTACAAATACCCAAACCCTATTACTATAATAGCTATACTAAAATAGTTTACAAATCTACTAAGGAATTTATCATCAGAACCCATGGTTTCTTTATACATATTTCTAGCATTCTCTACATCATTATCAACTATGATATCTGTATCTCTAGGTTCGTTAAATTCATGTTGACCATATTCTAATTCTATATCTGATAGAGTATCATCAAACACATATTCACCATCTTCGTTTAAGAATATATTAAACTTATCTTTTAAATAAGCTATCATTTCATCTTCATTCAATTTACCACATTGTTCGCTGATATCGTTAGCTATACTAAGTAAACCTTTATCTATTAATTCTTTTGTTAATCTATTCATTTCAACATCCTATTTTCATATTATTATTCCTTATAAGCTCTCTCGCTAATTCGCAAGGAGAATATTCATACGGTTTATTATTAAGTTTAATACCTGATACAAAACTTAATAACTTAGTAACTAACTCACTACATACCCATTTATCACAATTATCATTCTTAAAGTTAAAGAACTGGGATAAGAATATATTTCGTAAATCATATTTCTTTCCTTCTTGCTCTTCAAAGAAATCTAATATAGAAAACATCTCTTCTTCACTTATAATCATTTCTATAAAATCCCAATGTGACTCATCGTAGTTTATATTTTTCTTTCTAACACCACCATCCATAAATGAACTACTATAAGAGGTTTCTCCTATCTGTAATTCGACATGAGTATATTTAGCATACTCTTTGCATTTTAATATAGTTTGAAAAAAGTGTATAAGTCTACTAATGATATTATTAGTATAGTTTTTATAGAAGTATATTTTAATGTTAACCACATATATCCTTTATTTTAAAATTCATTTAAAACAAGTATCACGACATAGCATATGCTATGTCGTGATACAGTTAGTTATCAACCACCGCCAGAACCAGAACCGCTACCTGAAGCATCTTCTGAAATACTCAACACACCGTTGTTATTCCATAATCTACCTTCGATACCTGGATCTGTCTTAGGAATATCTTTACCCATAGTTCTAGTTACATATTCAAATGTAATTACGTTCTTAAGGTTAGAAGAGAAATCTTTAGTAAGACCTTCTGGAAGTCTACACATACCAGACTCTACAATTTCTAAACCGTTTTTCTTTTTACTCCGTGCACCTATACCTACAACAAATTTAGCATTTGCTGATGGAACTGCGTTACCAAACCCAACGATAAATTGAGATGAATCTGTTGATTCAAGACCACCACCGATTAAGAAAATATCGTTATGTTCTGTCGTGTTACCACCACCCATTAAGAAACAACCTTGAGAATGTCCGTTTGCCTGTAAATTAGCACCGAATAGGTAATTATAATTACCAGTTGATACTAATTCTTGACCTAAAACAACTACGTCATGTCCCTTTGTAATTATTTCACTACCTAATGCTACTACTGATTCATCAAGAGCCGATACCTCTTCACCAAAAAGAAAAGTTCCATCGCCACTACCAGTAACATTCATACCCATAGCGAATGAATAATCTCCACCTAAATGAACGTTGGTTCCGATAGCTACCGAACCTTCACCTTCAGCACCAACTCTACTAAATCCATTAGAACTAGAACTTCCTATCTCAGCATCCTCTCCAGCATCATAATAAGAGAAGTCAAATGAACCTTTACCTGTAGATGTTCTATGTGACGCACTAGCATGAACTAGACCGTAACCACTACCTTGCTCTACTATTAGTCCACCTGTTCCTGTGCTAGATCCAGATCCAGAACTACTTGCTCCACCACCGAATCCGCCACCCGAACCGATTTCACCATTAATAACCTGAACTACGACTCTTTTAGTTTCTAGTACGGCTTTAATAAGTGTGTTCATTTCATACGGATTCGTGATATAATCACCGTCCATACCCGACAGTTCTTCGAAGATATCTACTGGAGGAGTACCTACGAAACCACTTCCTGACTGACTTCCATGTCCGTATCCACTACCTGACCCACTACCGTCGCCAGATCCACTACCATAACCACTACCTGAGTTGCTTCCACCCATAATAATTCCTTTAATTTAATTTTCATTTAAAAGTAATTTTATCTATTACTATTAAAATATTTTTTCAGCTCTACACGCTACGTTAAAGTTAGTAGATAAATAATTCAATATTCTATTATCTTTTAGATAACCCATTTCATCATGACTAAAGAATAATATATCTTTAGTAGGTAGTCCCGGTTTACCATACATACCAAACTTATAATCATCTGTTGTTTTAGTATATTTATTGCTAGTTAACGCAAAGTACATTTGTTCAAAAATATATCCTCTACGACTATCATCTAACATATTAACTTTTAGAAGCATTTTATAAATATTTTTAGTTTCGTAAAAATATGGCGTATGCATAACATAATTATATCTATATTCATAACCTAACTCACGTATCTTCGAGCAAGTATTGTGTATTGTTCTTGAAAAACCTTTTAACCTACTAAGTACCTCTTCACTAGTATAATCATCTTTAAACGTTTGATGGTATCTATGGTCTTTAAAATCCTCAATAGTAGCGGGTCTCATTAAATACATATCATCGTGTATAGAAACAAACTCATCATACATACTAGCTGCCTTCAGTATCTTTTGATTAATTCTATTTTCTTTTCTATTATAGTCTTTAGAATTGTCAAACTTTATACATGTTATGGCGGTGGTATTTATCCATTCAGGTATCTCGCCGATTATAGTAACATCAAATTCACCTTCAAAAAACTTATACAAGCTTCTGATCGAATACATTAACTCCCATCCAAACTTAGGGTCTTTAGGTATTATGTACGGGTACACAAAGTGCGTTATCTTTTTCATTATTAATCCTTTATATTTTCAATAGAATTATAAAGGTCTACTATTTTTTTATCTTTTAGTTTTATCTTTTCAATACTAACATCGTTCATACTGAAAGTATACTTCGTGACATTAACCTTATCTATATCAACGTCATCTATTCCTATATATCTTAAAAAATCTGGATATTGATCCTTCCATCTAAATAGTTTAGTGTTTTCATCCACTTGTGCAGTAACTAGAAAACTATATAAAGACTTATGTTCAAAGAACTCAGGAGTAAGATTATCTATATCTTTTATAAAATATGTAATATGAGAATATCCAGTTACAGCTATATATCTTTTAAACTCTTTTATAAGATTAGGATCTTTCTTAAAGAACTCTGTTAAGTCTAATGCGTTATCCATATAGTCGTCCATGTTTAAACTATAGTCTAATAGGATAGCGCCTAATGGATCGTTTTTATTTTTAAATACTGTAAAGTTATACCATGACAGATACCAGTTAACGGGTTCTCTTAATACAGCAACTACTTCGTAAGAAGAGAACTTCTCATTATCTAAGTATCCTAAATAGTCTAGTGGTTTGTGATTGGTGTTATATTCTAACATATCCAATCTCTTAGATATGGCTTTTTTAAAAGCTGTTCCTCCTGTTTTTGGTATGTGTTGTATTACCTTATTGTTAAATACTGTCATAATTGTCCTTTACTTTTTTAGTTTTTCTATTTCTTCGCTTAGTTCTTGTATAGCTTTTACTAGTATAGGTATAATACTAGTCTCTTTAATCGCTAGGTGTTCCGGGTTCTCTCTACTAACTATTAGATCTTTTGTTCTGAACTTATTTTCTACTTTCATAACATCCTGAGCTAAGAAACCTATTAGTTCTTTACTATCTTTCTTAGATCCATCTGGTTTACCATCTTCATATCTAGATCTATCATCGAATTTAAATCTAACAGGTTTTAAATCTTTGATAAATTTTAATCCTAATTTAGATTGTCTAATATCAGTTTTGTCTCTTTCATCAGACGTAACTGTCCAGTTTACTTTAATATATGCATCAGTAATATCGTTATCACCCATGACTATCTTATTTCGTTGGTCACTTAAATGATAAGGACTATCTGAATTTCCGGCGTTAGCACCGATGCATATAATATTTTCACTATCTGTTGCGTCTCTCGCTGCTCCTTGACCGATTGCTATAGCTGAGGTACCGCTAGTTAAAGAATCTAACGTACTTTCCCCAATAGCTATTAAACCAGAACCGTCTCCGCAATTACTTAAAGAATTATTACCTATCGCTATAGATCCTTTGACACCTTCGAATCTTCCCGCATCTAATGCACTCTCACCAATACATATGTTACTAGCTTTACTACCCGATAGACTAAATATGTAGTTTCTATCTACGATCATGGCTAAACATTGATCTCCTACACTCGTCGCGAGTAAACCATCACTTATATACACGTCACCCAATGGGTTTATTTCTATGTCATCTGGATACACATCATTTCCTGATCCGTCACCTTTTGAGAAACACTGTATTGTTTTTGGGTCGAATAGCATAGAGTGTCCACCATCTGGATCGGTAATTATACCAAGACTACCAGGGTTCTCTAGTTCTCTAGTTCCTTCATTATACTTTATTTTACGATCACCAACAGCAAATAATCTACTACCCGTCCAAGCCCAAGCATCGTCACCGTTACCACCTGTCGTGAACGGTGAACCACTTCCTGAACCGGATCCAGTTCCACCGCCATGTTCTTCTATTACTTCCACTTTCACCGTAGCTTCTGTTAGTGCTTTAATAAGTACATTAATTTCATACGGTCCAACTATATAATCTTCTTTTAAGTTTTTTAAACTCTTAACAGCATCACTCTCAACAGGTCCGACTAATCCACCCATAATAATTCCTTTATATTTTATCTATTTTTAAAAACTTAGATATTTTATCCCAATAAACATCAAAATAATAATAGTAGATAGTAGCTACTATCGCATCTATTAATGATATGTTTATAGAAGATGAGATATCTCCAGTTACCACATAAGAAACAATCAACACTATTAATACTCTTAAAATTCTATAAATAATACTCTTCATAACTAGCATGATTATTCCTATTCTATATATTTATCTTTATATAAATAAAACTCTTTTAGTCGAGTTTCTTTATCTAAAGTTGTACTAAGACCACATTTATAAAAATTTATAATATCTATTTTTATATCTATAGTCTCATTTAACAGACATACGTCCGCAATAGTGAATCTATCAGAGTAAATTTTAAGTGTTTCTATGTATGGATTAGCTATCATATATTCACGTTTTATAAAGCATCCTCCGTGTGGTATATATCTACCTATATCTGACCACTCTTTCTTTCCAGAATCTTTCGCGGGTGTTCTACCTTTTCTATTCATATTACAATCATAGTTTATTTTTCTACCATAATAAAGTGTTCTATCAGGGTATTTTCTAATTAACTTAACTACGTTCTCTATTACTTTATTGTTTACTAGCCAGTCATTAGCATTTAGATATAATACATAATCTCCTGTTGTGTTAACTGTACCATGATTCATGGCATTATAAATTCCCTTAGGTCTTCTTATAATAGGTGTGTGTCCATAGCTTCTTATTATGTCAATAGTATCGTCGGTAGATAAACCGTCTACAAAGATATGTTCTATATCTTTGTAGGTTTGGTTTTTAACACTCTCTATAGTTCTTTTAATATGTTTGTCTTCATTTAGACTAACAGTAACTATTGAAATCTTCATCAGATAGAGCTTTTTATAAGTTCTTTAACGTCGTCATCTATTTGATGTTCTACGTCTTTATCTTCAGAAATAGATTTTCTTATATCAGTACCAGATACATCACCGAATCTAGGTACAAACTCTAATTTACATTTAGATTCACTAAATCTCTCTATCACCATAGGATTACCCTGTACATAAATATCGAATAGATTAGCGAAAGATGTCCAGTCTTCATCTATCTCAGGAGTCTTTATTACGTTATATCCTCTACTCTCTAAAAGGTTTATGTTTTTATCTAAATCTATTATATCTTCATTATCAACTCTGAGACCTATAGTGATATTTGGAGATATTCTTTTAGCTATCTCTAACACTACTTTATGTCCTTTATGGAAACCTTGGAATCTAGCTGGAACTAATACTTTCTTAAATACCTTAGAATAGAAATCCTCTTCTGAGAATGTTTGTAACGTATACGTCATATCTATACATGTGTAATCAGGATTAAAGTCTTTATTGTATCCTTTATCATCTTTAGGGTTATCTCCTAAATTCTGAATTAATACTTCCATATCATGTTCTTGCTTATATAAATCTCTTATCTCTTTTAATGGTGCTTGCATAGCTACAAAAACAGTAAACCCTAGATCACTCAATTTTCTAGCTCTAGAATATCCTAAATGTATATTAGCACCTCTACCACTAGTAGTTAAGCTATCGTTCTTTGTTTCTGCTCTTAATTCGTCTCCATCTATAACGAAACTGTCTTTAATATACTTTTCCATTTTCTTAGCTATGAAAGTTTTACCGCTTCCTGCTCCACCTAATAAAAATACTATCATCTTATCTCCTAAAAAATTTATTTCATTAAATACACTATAGTATAAAAACTATAGTGTATTATATTATTTAACCAGCGGATACAGTTAGTATACCCGCATTACTCCAAACAACACCAACCACTCCTGGATCTGTCGTAGGTAGTGCATTGCCAAACTCAGCACTAAATAAGTAACTAATAGGTACTAGTACATCGGGCTTAGTAGTGTGATCCATCTCTTCAATATCACACGACGGTGCTTTTACATCACCTTCAGAACTAATTATTAACCCGTTAGCTCTATCCTGAGGACCAGATCCAGACCCTACTACATAAATTTCATTAGAAGTATATTCGCCATTAAATTTACCGGCTAGAATAGTATTGTCACAATGAGACACCAAACCGTTACCGGTAACTATAACGTGCTCGTGTCCAGTAATATTATTCATACCAAATACAAAACCACTATTGGCGTTTTCTGACGAATTATACGCTCCGAATATAGACATTCCTGTTCTACTAGAAGATACGGTGTTAGAATGACCAACTATTACAGCCTTACTGATCTCTGTCGAGTCTTCGTTAGTACCTATATCATTACCAGCACCAATAATTATAGAATCAGAAACTCTCTCTAGATCTACTAAAGAACCTATTTTGTTACTAAAGCCAGTTGTAATTATACTCTCACCAAATACGTTATTGCTATCTCCAGTTGTAAATAAAAAACGACCCATAGATGTATTACGCATACCTGTGTTAAATATGGAATCTATACCGAAGCCTTTATCCAGATCTTTTAAATCTGTATTTATATGTAAGTCTGGATCAGGGACCAGTAGATACTCGCAACTTTCTAGTTCCTGACCATTATCAGTAGTTACTATTATAACCGTATTATCATCATCGTCTACAGTCCATCCTACTATTAAACATAAATATGCTTTATTGTAATGTTTTCTGTTACTTTCAGTAACATACACCGATCTACCGATATAAAAATCCACGTCGTCACCATCGACTGCGTCTCCATCTAATGTTAATCTATACCCGTTTGATATTCCTGTTTCATCATCATTAACAGCAGTTATTTTTAAATAAGCATAATCTAAAGAATCTAACCATGAGTCACCAACAGCTATGTTACGCATGCCGTTATTAAAAACGCATATACCAGATCCTGTATTCTCCATACCGTCTTGAAATACTAAGCAACCAGATGTATGATTTTTATACCCGTTCGACGTAGATATAACAGACGCCACCATATCAGATTTACTTCCTGTTATTGTAGAATTACTACTATATAATATTTTGTTATCGTCTCCGGATATGTTATTAAAACCAAAATTAGTATCTAATTCACTACCAATATACCACAATCCAGGGCGTAATTTAAAACTACGTTCATGTCCAGTCTTATAGAAATATATTCTATTATCATCGACGCTTTTAATAACATATCTTAAGACCAATTCTTCCGTAAGACCGTCTCTAGGGCGACCTGATAAAAAGAACAAAGGTAGATCTTGATCCAATGAGATAAACATATCAAGACTTTCAAACATATTATCCGTTAGTTCTATGTACCACCCTTCATCGGTAGAGCACTCAGATATATAAATAGAAGGTCCCATAGCTTTATTATTTGTTCCAAATATAGAGTTTATATTATTATTATTCATTAATACATTTTGGGTTCCATGTATTTTATTAAATTTATCCGTATTATCATTTCTGGTATTTGGTTCAAATATATAATTACTAGTTCCACTTATCATTCCTGAACCGTATACTGTATTTTTACTACCAAATAAATTTACTTTGTCTCCTTTAGCAGCGTTATTTCCATTTCCATGTATATATACGTCACTACCGTTAGTAATGTTTTCATCACCAATAACCGATATTCCGTCAACTATTTTATTCCTACCATGTTCTCTAAGTATTAGATTATCTGTACCGTGTATAGATGTATTAGTTGTTTTATTGCTATCTGACATTTTATATTCCTTCTTTTTGAGTATTATTTACATTTCTAGGATCGTTATCAATTATATCTAATAACGCTACTAAATAACGTTCTTTAGGTTTTGTTAAACTTAAGACTCGTGATAAATAACTACCTAACGGATGACTTTCGAGATCTACTGTTACTATGGCACTATACTCACTAGCATCATCATCTACTTCTGTAACCATAAGAACATATGGGTTATCTTTTTTAAATACAACTACTCTATCACCGACCGATATATCTAAGTTAGATAATTCAGAATCATATCTAATTGTTATTGTATCATCACCATATTCTAAAATTTCATACGAATCCACACCTATGATAGACCGATAAGCTTTAATGGTTCCTAGGGTTTGTCCTGACACCAAACTTTCTTCAGCATGTAGATCTGTATGTCTTAATCCACCTACTTTCGAAAAAATTGTTGTAACGTTAGATTCATATATATATTTTGAGTATGACAAAGCTGAGTTTA
>Ga0256827_10002576_pt1 | contig 11603 bp, 14 predicted proteins | sample CV84metaG_FD_185977 | JGI IMG/M metagenome (GOLD analysis project Ga0256827, IMG submission 185977) | Hydrothermal vent microbial communities from East Pacific Rise, Pacific Ocean - CV84 | ecosystem: Environmental > Aquatic > Marine > Hydrothermal vents | place: Pacific Ocean: East Pacific Rise... | reverse complement strand
TAATATCGTTGAATTTCCAAAACTAAAAACAGAAGAAAATAAAGTTGATACAGGTATTTTAGGGCAAATATATAAATTTGCACCAGCAATTGTTTCTCTAGCTGCAATATTCTTGATTACATTTGGAATATTAACAACTAAAAATAATATTACCAGTACAAATACTCAAGCTAAAAAAAGTGAAGGTGTTACAGTTGATAGTTTAGAATACAGCAAGTTTAATGCAATGATTTATAAAACAAAAGATAAGAACAAAACTGTTATTTGGCTTTTTAAAGAAAATAACAGTGATGAAGATGATGGACCAATTTAATTTATAACTTACTTTAATGGAGGAATTATGAGAAAGGTAAGATTTTTATTGTTATCACTATTAACAATAACATTAATGACATTTGCAATGGGTTGTGAGCAAGCAGGAAGTTCTTGTGAAAGTGATAGTGATTGTAGTAACGAAAAAGAAGCATGTTATGCAGGATATTGTGGTGAAAATGAGCCTACAGGTGGTTTTTATTTAAAATTTGACTTAAAAGACAAAAATGGCCAGGTTGGACAAGCTGCAATGAAATGTTCTGAAGGTAATATTGATAATGTTGATGTAGCTATTTCAACACATGGATTTGAAGTTTCAAAAACTACAATTGCTTGTAAAGATATCAATGTTAATGAAGATGGTGATTTACCGAATAGTAATAATGGTGAACTCATTAACAAATTATGGCCAGATGAAAACTATGATGTTAAAGTTACTTTTGTAGTTAAATCATCTGATAATGTTGTTAAGGATTTCTCTGTTAGACCTAGCTTAGGTTATACATCAGAACCAAAAGAAAACAATGAAGTTTTACTTGAAAAATTAGTAAAAGCTACTCTTGCAATCACATGGGAAATAGAAGAAGCTAATGGTACTGTTCATACAGATTCTTCTTCATGTGCTGGATTACATATTGATACATTTAGAATTGCAATGGACGCATTAGAGCCTTGTGATGCTGAAAACAATTGTGATTTTAGTGATTACATCAGTGTTCCTTGTACAAATACTTGGGCACAAGATTTTACAATTTTTGAAGCAACAGGAACTAGTATTGGTATATATGCTGTTGATTATACAGGAAAATCAGTTCTTTTCCAAAAAACAAAAGCAATAACAATAGATCAAGACCAATTAGATAATGATAATATTCCACCAAGAAAGCTTACTCTTGAGCCTTTAGGAAATAAAAAATAATCTAATCAGTTTTTAGTTTTAAAAGAGGGCAGTTTATCTGCCCTTTTTTTTTGTTTATAAAAAATATCTTGCAAAAATCTACTTAAATGAATTATTATGTATAAATGAGTGATGAACTAGTTAACTTAAATGAATTATATTGTGCTTGGAATTTAATAAATAAAGATTACACAACTCCTATAAGTAAAAAAATTTTAAATTTAATTTCCTTATACCTAAAAGAAAGCAGTGTTGTTCTTGAATTAAATGAAAATTTTAATTATAAAATAAATTTTTTTAAACTCATTGACTTAATTATAATATATCAAACTAATAAACTTAATGATATTCCTCCTTATTACAAAGGGAGAATAATAATACATAGTACTGAAAAAATAAATAACAATATTTTAAAAAGAAAAGGACTTGAAATAATAGAACAATTTGAACATACAACAGTTACAAAATACAGAGATATAGGCTTTTTTATGTACAGCCTAGAAGGACACCCGTGGTATTTAAAAAATTCTGATTTAAACTGTCAGAATTTAGATGGATTATATAATAATTTTCAAAAAGATAAGTATATTATGATTGCAAAATATTCAACAACTTTAGTTTTGGAAAAGAAGGAAAAATAATGAGTAATAATTTTGATGCAATACTCTTAACTGCAGGAAAATCAAGCAGAATGGGGCAGGATAAAGCTCTTTTAAAAATAAATGAACACTATGTTATAAATATTATTATTGAAAAACTCATAAATACTGTAAATCAAAATATTACTGTAGTATTAGGTCATCATTCAGAATTAATAAAAAAACATATTCAAAAACAATTTTTAGATAAAATTAACATTGTTTATAATGAAAACCACGAACAAGGAATGTATAGCTCAATAAAAAAAGGTGTTTTATCTTTAAATGGAGAAAATCATTTTATATTACAAATGATAGACCAGCCATTTATTGAAAAAGAATTATATAATAAGATAATAAATGAATATAATGGTAAAAGTCCTGTTTTACAGCCAGAATATAATGAAAAAAAAGGACACCCAATAATTATTAATAGAAATCTAATACCTTTAATAAAAAATGATACATCAAATAGCTTGAGAGATTTTTTAACACCATATTATAAGGATATACAATTAGTAAAGTATAATAAAAATACTATTTTACAAAATTTAAATAATTATGATAGCTTTAAAAAGGCATTAGCCAATAACTAATTTTTCAAGAGCAACAAAATTGGTAAAAAGTGAATATAAATTTTTAAGTAATAACTGACGGTTTCGTTTGATATCTGGATTTTCATCATTAACTAAAACTTTATCAAAAAACTTATCTAAAACATTATAAGCAGTTAAAGCAACTTCAAATGCTTCCTTAAATTTATTTTGATTAAATAAACTGTTAAATTTATCAGAATTATTATTTAACCATGAAAATAACTCTTTTTCTTCCTGAGTATCAAATAATGATTCATTAATATCACCTTTAACAGTGTGTAAGTCACTTTTAAGAATATTTGTGATTCTTTTGATTAATAAAATTAACTCTTTTGATTCACTGTCATTTTTAAAATTATTTAATGAATCACATAATTCAACAGTTGTTTTATTAATGATATCAGATTTTACTGTTACAGCTTCAACAACATCAGGTTTATAGTTATTTTTAAGAAAGAATTTAAATCTTTCCTTAAAAAAGTTAATTAATATATTCAATAAATCATCATCATTACTTCCTTTTAGTATTGAAATTGGAGTAATAAAATAATCTTTTAATTCTAAATCATCATTTCTTTGAGTTATAATCTTTAAAATACTTAAACTTGCTCTTCTTAATGCAAAAGGGTCTTTACTCCCTGTTGGAGCAAGCCCAGCGGTAAAACCACCAACTAAGGTATCAAGCTTATCAGCAAGTGCCATTAATACAGATAAATTACTTTCAGGTATTTCATCATTAACTGTTTTTGGTTGATAGTGCTCCATAATACTTAAAGCTACATCATTTTCAATTCCAAGTTTCTGAGCATAATGAGTACCAACAATCCCCTGTAAACCTGCAAATTCATTAACCATACCTGTTAGTAAATCAACTTTGATTAAAGATGCAGATTTCTTAATCTTTTCTTCTGATACATTATAATTTAAATCTTTATTTAATTTTAATGCAATTTGCTCAATTCTTTTTGTTTTATCAGCATAAGAACCTAATTTCTGTTGAAATAAAACATCTTTAAGCTTAGGAATTAATATTTCAAGTCCTTTTTTTAAATCATCTTCATAAAAGAATTTAGCATCAGATAATCTTGCTCTTAAAACTCTTTCATTACCATTAATAATAGCTTCTCTTCCTTCAAGTGGAACATTTGCTATACCTAAAAAATGATTTGTAATTTTTCCGTTATTATCATATACAGGAAAATATTTTTGATGCTTTTTCATGCTAATCTCTAATACTTCAGCTGGAAGAACTAAAAAGTCCTTGCTAAAAGTACCAACAAAACAAGCTGGATATTCTACAATATTGACAACTTCCTTTAATAAATAATCATCGAGCATTACTTTAAAATTATTTTTATTTTCAATTTCTTTAATTTGAGATAGAATTAATTCTTTTCTTTCTTTTGCATTTACAATAACAAAACTTTCTCTTAATTTTAATTTATATTCTTCTATACTATTAATTTCCAGCTCTTTATTAGCTAAAATTAAATGTCCTTTTGTTTTATTACTCGCAACTAAATTTTCATATCTAATATTTAAAGTTTCACCGCCATATAAAGCTAAAATACTGTGTATTGGCCTTATGAAAGTATATTTATGACTTGACCACTTCATAGATTTTTTGAAAGGTGCTTTTTTCATTAATATTTTATTTGTAAAATCATTTAGCAATTCTTCGAGAGTTTTTCCTTTTATACTGTTTTTAAAATATATTTTCTCCCCTTTCTTGTCTTTTTGATAGGAAATATCATCTAAACTTTTTCCTTTACCTCTTAAAAAGCCTAAAAGAGCTTTTGTAGGTTCTCCATTGGAGTCAAATGCAATATGTTTATATGGACCATAAACAATAACATCTTTATCATCTTGTTTTTCACTTACTTCTGTTGCACAATATGCAACTCTTCTTGGAGTTGAAAGAATCATTCCATTTTCAAATTTAATATCATTACTTTTTAAAAACTTTTCTATTTCATTTTTAAAAAAATCATTTAATTTATACAACTCAAATGGTGGTATTTCTTCTACATATAACTCTATTAACAGTTCTTTTTTATTTTCCATTATAAGCTCCTAAAAAACAAGCAATAAGATAACATATTTATCTTTTTTATTCAATTTGTAATTCTAATCTTAAAATTAATTCAATTATTTGACAATAATTTCAAGATAAACTATTATTTTTAAGGGAGTTATTAATGATGGAATGTATTAAAATTTTAGAAGAAAATTTAAATTTATCATATTCTTTAATTGGAGAAGTAATATTAATGGAAAAATCATTAATTGATGAAAAATATACTGAAAATGATTTTTTTGATAAATATATACATATTGCAACAATTCTTGATAATAAATTAGAAAAAATAATCTATCATTATGCAACATCTTTAAATTATTTTATTGACCCCTTCAGTAATAAAAATGATTTTTTAAAAAATTTACAAAAAAAAGATTATAAGGCAATTTTTACAACTACTGATTTAATGAGTAATAAAGAAATTGCAAAACTGGCAAATAAGAATTTTACTATTTATTGTATTGGAGAAGGTCTTGAAGAAGAATATTCCAGTGAAAACATTAAATTTATAGATGTAGACAAGCGGAGTGAATATATAAAAAATTTAAAAGAATTAAAATTTAAAATATCAAAAAATTATAAAAAAAGATTTTATCTTGAAATAATAAAACAAAATCATGAAATAGAATTTAGTAATTATCTCGCATTAAAAAGTAAAGTAATGCAATTAGAGGAGGAATAAAATGGAAAAGAGAAAAGGTGAAAGAATTGGATTTAGAGTATGGGCAGATAATAATTCAGAACATGAAATAGCTCTATGGTTAGGAGAAGATTTTAAAGGCAAAGATGATTTTAAATTTTGCTATTCATCAAGAGATGTATCAGAATCAGGTATGTTTTTAGAAACAATGACACCATTAAATATAGATGATGTATTAAACCTTGAATTTTCAATGCCAGGAACCGACAAATCAATATCAGTAAGTGCTAAAGTTGTAAGAACACTTCAAGAAGGTAATTTGAATGATGGAATGGGTGTTGTTTTTGTTGATTTAAGTGAAAATGACAAACTGTTTATTAAAGAATTTGTAGAGAAATATAGTGGCAATAATATCGATTAAAAAAAATATGATTCTTCAAAGTATGCATACTTTGGGGGATAAAAATATAGTCGGTCGCTCTGAAGAGTGTGATATAATTATTCTTGAGGAATATATATCAAGAACAGCATTTCAGATAATAAAAGAAAAAAATGATTATTTTATAGAACAAATATACTCTAAAATTACAAAATTAAATGGATATTCTATTAAAAATGAAAGAAAATTACTAAATCATGGAGATATCATTGAAATCGGTAGTTATGAATTTATATTTCAAACTAAAATAGATAAAACAATTACTGAAACATTTGATATTAGATATCTAAACAGCAAAAAAATAGAAAATGATTTTTATTTTCTATATTTAAATATAGATAGAAAAATTTCATTTTATTTATTTAAAAATAGTTTTAGTAACTACATTGATGGAAATACATTTAAAATTGATATTGAAGAAAAAACACTAAAAATTAATGATACCAAATTTGAAATTGATGAATATCCTATAAAATCATGTTATAAAAATATAAATTTTCAAATATTTGGCAACATAGATGCACCAAGCTTTTTTAAAAAACATAGTTTTTATAAGTTTTATTCAATATCAACATCTCTTATAGAACAGTATTTCCAAATATGGATGGGAGCTCACTCTGATTTTCCAGTATTCATTCATGGGGAAACAGGAGTTGGAAAAGATGTTCTTGCTAATATGATTCATAAAATATCTAAAACAGAGGGTGATTTTATTGCAGTAAACTGCTCTTCTATTCCTGATAATCTATGGGAATCCGAATTATTTGGACATGTAAAAGGTGCATTTACCGGAGCAGAAAAAGAGAAAAATGGTTTATTCCAACTTGCAAATAATGGTACTTTATTTTTAGATGAAATCGCAGATATGCCAATTGAACAACAGGCAAAACTTTTAAGAGTTCTTGAAACTAAAAAAATAAAAAAACTTGGTAGTGAAAAATTTGAAAAAGTAAATGTTAGAATTATATCTGCAACACATAAGGATATTTTTAAGTTAATTGGTGAAGAAAAGTTCAGAGAGGATTTACTTCATAGAATTTATGTTATTCCAATTACAATTCCGCCATTAAGGGATAGAAAAGAAGATATCATTCTTTATGCAGAATTATTTTTAAGAAGAATTAATGAAAAAATGGGAAATAATAAAAAACTATCTGTAGATGCAATGGAAGAATTAAACTCTTATCTTTGGCATGGTAATGTCAGAGAATTAAAAAATACTATTGAAAGAGCTTATATCATGTCAGGAGAAGTTATAAAATCTCAGGATATACATATTTTTAACTGGAAGAAGAATAAAAACAACTCATTACAAAGTATTATTGACCAGGCAATACTGGAAGCTTTAATAAAAAATAAATTTAATAGAAAAAAAACATATAAAGAATTAAATATTTCCAGAACAAAACTTTATAGATGGATGGATGAACATAATGAAATGTTAGAAGGATATAATTATGAGTAGCGTAATTAGAGGTAAGCAGGAAGTATCACTTATTGAACAAGAACTTAATGCATTAGTCCATGAATATGACATGTTTTTTAAAGGACATGAAAAAGTTGAACCTGTAAGAAAAAGGCAGAAACTTAAAAGAGATATTCTTGCATTAACAAGTCTTAGAATAAATAATCCAATTATAAAACAAAAGGCTGCTAATTTAACTCATAAATTTGCAACTTTTCAGAGAAAATGGGATGGAATATGGTTACAAATTGAAAATGGTACATATAAAATAGATAGATATAAAATGAAGAGGCATCAGAAACTAAAAGGTAAGGAAGATGCTAAAAAAGAAAATATCAAAGAAAAAGAAGATATTCCAAAAGTTAAGAATTATGATAAATTATTAAATAAATATGAAATCACTCAAAAACTTTTAGGAGTTGATAAAAAATTAAATAAAGAAGTTTTGTCTAAAAAATTACAACAACAAGCAGAAGCTCTTAAAAAGAAATACAAGGCCAAAGATATTGACTTTAAAGTTATTGTGAAAAATGGTAAAGCAACTATTAAGCCTATTTTAGTAAAGGATTAACTTCTACCAAGAGGGCTACTTGCCTTTGGGTTAATATTTTCGGGCTTATCTTCACCATACTTCTCATATAGTAAAATCCCTAAATAACCAATCATTCCTGCATTATCCATGCAGTATTTCATTTCAGGAAAATAAACTATTTCATCTTTAAATAAAGTAGGTAATAATGACCTTAAATGACTATTTGCAGAAACTCCGCCACTTATTACAATTCTTTTTAGGTTATAGTGCTTTGCTGCAAGTTTAATTTTATGTGTTAATACATCTATTGCTGCAATTTGAAAAGATGATACAAGTTGTTCTGTATTATAATCAGGATTGTTTTTAATATAAAGAGAAACCGCTGTTTTAAGCCCGCTATATGATAAATTAAAATTCTTTTTATATTTCATTGGTCTTGGAAAATCAATAAATTTACCACTATATGTTTTGGCTATTTTATCTATAATTGGGCCACCTGGGTAACCTAAATTACACATTTTGGCAACTTTATCATAAGCCTCACCAACAGCATCATCCAAAGACCAGCCAATAAGCTCATACTTATCAATATCTTTAACGATATAAATTGTAGTATGTCCACCACTAACTGTTACACCTAAAAATGGATAATCTATTTTTTGAGTAATATGAGCCGCATGTAAATGCCCTGCAATATGATGAACTTTCTTAAATTTTATGTTATTCATTATTGCTAATGCCTTTGCAAATTCTAATCCAACTAAAAGTGAACCAATTAATCCTGGTGCATAAGTTGCTGTAATTAAATCAACATCTGAAAGCTTTATATTTGCTTCTTTTAATACTTCATAATACAATGGTAGAATATTCTGTGTATGAGCTCTTGCTGCAAGCTCTGGCACAACTCCTCCATATAAAGAATGTATCTCATTTTGAGAGGCTGTTTTCATTATAATTAATTTTTTATCTTTAAAAACTGCAATAGATGTATCATCACACGAAGATTCAAAGGCTAGAGTAAACATTTTACCTCTTTTAAAATAAAAGCATAAAAAAAGGCGACATAACAACCAAAACTCCCTTAAAATTAATAAAGAAAGCCTAAAGTTGTTTGTCGCCCCTCTGGTACCAGAGGCCGGGCTCGAACCGGCACAGGGTTGCCCCTACTGGATTTTGAATCCAGCGCGTCTACCAATTTCACCACTCTGGCATTGTTGAATTTCTATCATATATTTTATTAATTGTCAAGATTTACTAACTTAAAACCTGACAGAAGTCATAAAACTTAGAATTGATATTTTTATTTGCAAGTCCAATCTGCGTTTGGCCTTGGTCGCTTAGCCATTGAGGCACAGCGATGCAGTGCCTCTACAATGTCTTCGCTTGAAAACCAAACCAAAGTTTTGGTTTTGGGGTGATATAAAATCATGGAAACAATATTGTAATATAACTGCAAAAACGCAATGTATTGCGTTTTTACAGTTATATTTAATTCTTTTTGTAAATTTATGTTTCAAAATGGGATTTTATGTTTCAAAAAGAAACATTAGTTACCAGATGGAGGAAGCCAAAATGGAAAAATTTCAAAATAAATATAGAATAAAATCCAGAAGATTACAAAACTGGAATTATAATAGTCAGGCAGCATATTTTATTACCATTTGTACCCAAAATAGAGAACATTTTTTTGGTGAAATTATTAATAATAAATTAAAATTATCAGAAATTGGTAAAATTGTAAAAAAAGAATGGTTAAAAACATTTAAAATACGGTCAGATATGAATTTGGAAATGGGAGAATATATTATTATGCCAAATCATTTTCATGCGATTATTATCATTGGAAAAAATAAATATAATACAAAATTTGGTGATTTTGATATCCCATATTGTATCCGTAGATACGCGATGCATCGTAACCATTGTAGATACGAGACGCATCGCGTATCTACAACGGTAAACATTAATATTAATACAACAATTGATACCATCACCAACCAAAACCGATTTGGAGCACAATCAAAAAATTTGGCATCTGTTATTAGGGGATTTAAATCATCTGTCACAACATTGCTAAGAAAAAAGGGAAATATGGATTTCAAATGGCAATCACGATTTTATGATCATATTATTCGTAATGAAAAATCATTTATTTCTATATCAAATTATATTATTAATAACCCTAAAAAATGGAATAAGGATAGGTTCCAGAAATAATTGCTAACGATTACCACCTTCAACCCGTTTTTCTTCATAAAACTATACAATGATTGCTTTGTTCCTTTTAAAGGTAGTAACTTCAATATTTCAACAACAGATAATAAATAACCCTCTATTAGTTGCAAGTATAAAAAAATATGTTATAATTAAGTGACTGTGAGGTTGTAATGAATGATAGTAAGTTTATTGGTAAGCTTTGGTTTGAAAGTTTTGGGTTTCATTTCAAAGAAAGAAAAAAAGCTAACCATTTAAAAGATAATACAGAAGAAGAATATATTAGTAAGATTAAAGAGTCACTCTTAGATTATGATAAGGTTTTTTATATAAATGAAGAGAATGGACAAGGGAAGCATATTGATAAGTTATATTTTTTTAAGGATAAATGGAGTACAATTATAAAGTTTACTGATTATAATGTAAAAATAATAACATCATTTCCTTTAAGGGGTTATAAAGATTGTATTGATTATTTTAAAAGAAGACGAATTTTAAGAACTGTTCTGGAGGTAAAAGATGGACATGAATACAAAAGAATTATTGACGGAATACAAGCAAGAGTTGAATCTTGAAGAAAAGATAAAATATAATGATTACGAAGGTGTAGTAAGAGCTTTAATGTTAAGAGCTATATTAGTTACAGAACATAATTTTACAGAAGAACAATATAATGAAGTATATAAGAATGAAGCTTATCTATTTTCAATTCAAGATAAATTATTAGCTCAATATCCACAATTAAGAACCACAATTGAAGAAATTAGGTTAAAGATTGCTGAAATAGGTTTACAAAAAGTTGCTTAAAGATTTAAATTATTTTATTTCTTCACCACCTTTAGCTCATTCTTCTTCATAAAACTATACAATGATTGCTTTGTTCCTTTTAAAGGCAATAACTTCAATATTTCAACAACAGATAATAAATAACCCTCAATTAGTTGCAAGTATAAAAAAATATGTTATAATTAAGTGACTGTGAGGGAATGATGACTAAAAAGAACCAAATTTTTATAACTGATTTATTGTTCTTTGATGAAGGTAAATTTAGAACTCATTTTAAGAAAAGAAGAAAAGATGATGGTATTAAAACAGAAAAAGAGTATTTGGATATAATTAAAAATATTGTTTTAAATTTTGATAAAGCTTATGAAATTATTCATCATGTAAATGATAATCAATTATTGTTGGTTAATATTGATGATTGGTTATTAATATTTTCTAAAATTAATTTTAGAATTAATACCTGTATGAGGCTTGATGATAGATATGAAAATGTTGAAGAGTTTTTAAATGATATAATACCCAAGAAAAAAGATATAAACTATTTTAAGGAGGTTGATTATGATGATTCTAAGTTCAAAAGAATTATTGAAAAAATACAAAGGCAAGATTAAATCATTAGTTCCTGATGAAGAATTTATTGTTGCTGAATTGATTGCATTAAGAAGTGCAATTATTGACTCTATAGATTCTTTAACAGATGATGAACTTCAGGAGTTCCTGAAAATGGATAGTGATTTTATAAATCTATTACCTGAGATTTATTCATGTGAGGATAATTTTGATATAAAAGATGCTGTTAATAATGGTAGTTATAAAATTTATAATGAAATGCAACTAAGAAAGCTTGTTGCTTAGTTATTTCTTCACTACCTTCAACCCGTTTTTCTTCATAAAACTATACAATGATTGCTTTGTTCCTTTTAAAGGCAATAACTTCAATATTTCAACAACAGATAATAAATAACCCTCAATTAGTTGCAAGTATAAAAAAATATGTTATAAT
>Ga0256827_10002575_pt1 | contig 11607 bp, 7 predicted proteins | sample CV84metaG_FD_185977 | JGI IMG/M metagenome (GOLD analysis project Ga0256827, IMG submission 185977) | Hydrothermal vent microbial communities from East Pacific Rise, Pacific Ocean - CV84 | ecosystem: Environmental > Aquatic > Marine > Hydrothermal vents | place: Pacific Ocean: East Pacific Rise... | reverse complement strand
ACGTGACTCTTACCTTCTCTACCATGAAGAGATGGAGTCTCTCATTAAACATATAAAAGGGCTCAAACGAATACGTTTTTTTATGACCTTTGGAGAGAGCTACCTAACTCACATGAGATGTTTAGAGAATGTTGGAATGTTAGGCATAAAAGAGGTTGAGCACAAGGGACAAAAGATAGTTCCTATGGAATTTTTAAAGACACTTCTGCCTGACCCAGCATCACTAGGCCCAAGAACAAAGGGTAAAACAAACATCGGTGTAGTTGTGAATGGTGTCAAAGATGGAAAGAGAAAAAAAATCTACATCTACCAAGTAAGTGACCATGAAAAATGTTTTAAAGAGGTAAACTCTCAAGCAGTCTCATACACAACAGGAGTCCCAGCGATGATAGGTGCAAAACTTATGTTAGAGGGAAAATGGAGTGGAGAGGGAGTCTTTAACATGGAAGAGTTTGACCCAGATATTTTTATGGATGAGTTAAATAGACAGGGCTTACCTTGGCAGATAAAAGAGCTCTAGAAACACCTTACTACCTCTGTGAAGAGGAGCTTTTAGAGAAGAACCTAAAGCTTCTTGAGTATGTCCAGCAAGAGAGTGGTGCGAAGATTATTTTAGCACTCAAAGGTTTTGCGATGCACTCAACCTTTCCTCTTGTAAAAAAATATTTACAAGGATGCACCGCGAGTGGCCTGTATGAAGCACGTTTAGCAAGAGAGGAATTTGGAGGTGAGGTACACACATACTCGCCTGCATTTAAAGAGTCTGAAATAGCAGAAATTTCCAAAATTTCAGACCACATAGTCTTTAACTCTCCCTCTCAGCTTATGCATTTTAAAGACCACGTTAAGAGTGCAAATTCCAATATCCATCTCTCTTTGCGCATAAACCCTGAGGTCTCTGCCTCGCCTGTAGACATTTACAACCCCTGTGGACTCTACTCTCGTCTTGGAACCACGTTAGCAAACTTTGATGCAGAGGTTTTAGAGTATGTAGATGGGCTAAATTTTCATGCCCTGTGTGAGCAAGGAGCCGATGAGCTAGAAGAGGTCTTAACCACGTTGGAGAAGAATTTTGCACAACACTTTAAAAACCTAAAGTATGTTAACTTTGGTGGTGGGCATCATATAACTAAAAAAGGTTACGATGTTACTAAGCTCATACGGCTTATAAAAGAGTTCAAAAAGCGGCATAATGTGGAAGTATACTTAGAACCAGGAGAAGCAGTTGGATGGGAGACGGGTTACTTAGTTTCAACGGTTTTAGATGTTTTTCATAACGGTATGAACGTGGCTATACTAGATACTTCCGCAGAAGCACATATGCCTGACACTTTGGCTATGCCTTATAGAGCAATGGTTCGAGGAAGTGCTGAGGCAGGTGAGAAAAAGTTCACTTACCGACTTGGTGGAAACACCTGCTTAGCAGGGGACATCATGGGGGATTACTCCTTTGATAACCCTCTTAAAATTGGGGATGAAGTGATATTTGAAGACCAAATTCACTACACTTTTGTCAAAAACACCACGTTCAACGGCATAAAACTCCCCTCTTTAGTACTCCAACGTGGTAACGGGGATATTGAGCTTGTCAAAGAGTTTAGGTATGAAGATTATAAAGGAAGATTATCATGATAGAAGACAAAGAGAGATGGAATATTCGCCATGTAACGAAGCCAATGAGACATAATGTAGCGCTAATTTTAGAGAACTACTTAGAGCACTCAAAAGTTGGAAAGGCTCTAGACTTGGCTTGTGGAACTGGAAGAAATACACACTTTTTAGAAGAACATGGCTTCAATGTGGATGCTGTTGATTTGTCAGACTATGCACTTTCCCAGATACGAGAGAGTGAGAAAATAAGAAAAATAGAAGTAGACTTAGATGAGTATAACTTAGAGAAAAATAGTTACGACTTGATTGTAAACTGTAACTACCTAAACAGAAGACTGATGGCACAGATGATAGAGTCACTTAAAGAGGGTGGTGTCATAATCTTTGAGACCTTTATAGAGGCTCACGAGAAACCAGAGCAGGGCAGTATGAACCCAGACTACCTCTTAAGAGTAAACGAACTTTTAGAGGTTTTTAAAGAGATGCATATTATCTACTATGAAGAGAGAGCAGGGGTAAACCTAAGAGGTGAGAAAAATATGACAGCTTCCCTAGTAGCAAAAAGAAAATAGTAATGAATAAAAAAATCTTAATAAGTTTCTCAATTACAATTTTTCTTCTAATTTTTGCTGGCTTTGTTTCAGTAGTAAAAATGATGGAGCTCGCAGAATCAACAAAAAAACTTTATGAACACCCTTTTATTGTTACAAATGCAACTAAAACAATTGAGTCAAATATTATCTCCATGCACAGATACATGAAAGATGTAGCCTTAGCGGATACACCTCAAGAGATAGACAGAGCAATAGAGATGGTAAATATAAATGAGAGAAATGTATATAAAGAGTTTAATGTAGTTTTTAAGAAGTATCTTGGTAATAAAGATGATATACAAAAAAGTTATGATGCTTTTGTTGCATGGAAACCTATACGAGATGAAGTGATACTTTTAAGAAAAATGGGTAAAAAACAGGAGTCAGCAAATATTACTAAAGGAAAGGGAGCTCGGTATGTAGCAGGCCTTAATACTAAAGTGACAACGATGATTCTCTATGCTCATAATAAGGCTGAGTATTTTAAAGAGACTGCCATACAAAATGAGGAGAGCTATATTACTCTCATCGTTGCACTTTTTAGTGTGATTTTATTTATTGTTATCTCTATTTTAGTTATTTTACTAAAAAATATTTCCAATACAGAGAACTCCCTTAAAGAGTATTTTCACCTTATAGATCAAAATATTATGAGTGCTAAATTAGATACTGGATGTTCTATTATAGAGTCATCTAGCTCTCTTTCTAGATACTTAGGTATGAGTAAAGAGGAACTGCTACAAACAAGTAAACATTTTATAATTAGTGACTGTTCTCAAGAGTTACAAGATGAGATACAAAGAACTATACAGAGTGGTCAAGAGTGGCATGGTGAGATTCATAAGTTGACTAAAGATGATGAAGTGAAATGGTTAAAAGCACAGATAACTCCACAGTTTGATGCTGGATATAATGTTGTCTCTTATACAAATATTTTACAAGATATTTCTGATAAAAAAGAGCTAGAAGAGGTCTCTAAACTGGATGGCTTAACATCTCTTTACAACAGAAGATATTTTGATGAACAGTTTGAAAAGAGTATAAAAAGAGCAGCAAGAGAAAAAGAGATTTTACATTTTGTAATGATTGATATTGACTATTTTAAACTTTATAACGACACCTATGGGCATCAAGCAGGAGATACAACCTTAAAAAAAGTTGCACATACTCTGCATAAGTTTTTAAACCGTCCTGATGACTATCTTTTTAGACTAGGTGGAGAAGAGTTTGGAATGCTCTATATGACGAGTGAAAAAAAGAATGGTATAGAGATAGCACAGAGAACAAAAGAGGCTATAGAAGAGTTAAAAATTAAACATGAGGCAAGTAAAGCCTCAGAGTTTGTAACAGTATCAATGGGTGTTTATGCTGTAGACTTAAATGACAAGGCAGGTGCTAATGACATTTACCGTTACTGTGATGAGGCTCTATATGAAGCAAAAAATAGAGGAAGAAATAGAGTTGAAATAGCATAAATTTCTTTGTACTATACAAGTGAAAATCTCTTCTGTTCAAACTCCTCTCCGTTAATAACAATGGAGATTTTCTGTAGACCTTTGTAGTAGACTCTTGTACTAATAGGTCTAAAAGAGTAAGATTTTATAAATTTTTTGCTACTCTTTTTGTAGACTCCCTCTGCTAATTTAAAAACTTTTCTGTTGTGTTGTGAGTTTTTTCTTAAAAAATGCATTACAAACTCAACTCTGAGTTTTCCTAGACTCTTAGGGGAGTTTAACTCAAATGAGAACTCTAACTCCTCTCCAATTTTAAGCTCTTTGGGCACTACAAAATCTTTAAACTCTAAGTTCTTCACTTTTGAAAATCCAAAGAGTTCTAAAACCTCTTGGTTACTCTCTTTAAGGAGTGTTCTACAGCCATGTTTTAAAAGTGTATCACGATTTTTGTTCTTTGTAATCCACTGCTTTGTTAACTCTATAACCATGTTAGGATTCTCTTTAGATATATCGTTTATATTGTTAGCAACACTCTTACGAACATAAGCGGACTTATCATCTTTTAAGAGTTCAAGTATCTCTAAAACTTCGCTAGGGTTTCTCTTAAAACTAGGAAGTGCAATAGCCCAAGGTAAACGTGGTCGACACCCCTCTGTAGCTAAACGACGAATATGCTCATTGTCCGATTTTGCCCAGAGCTTCATCTGTTGCATAGTGAGGGCTGGGTACTTCACTATAAATCTACGAATAGCAAACTCAGAAGAGGAGTTGATGGTAAAATGCTCGAGTGCCTGCATGGAAGTTTCAAAATCATCCATGCCATAAACCTCTACGAAGTCTTGAAAGAGCATGTTCTCTAAAGCATAGTTATAGTCCATTTTTAAAAAAACTCTCTTTAAAATTTCGATATTTTGTGAGTAGCTTTGTGTTAAAAATGGCTTCAACGTGGTTGCGATATGTCTCATCCTCTCTTTAAGCTCTTTTTTACTCCAAGAGTCATTAAAAATAGCATTTACAAAACTCTCTGCTGTAAAACTAGGGTGAACCACGTTGAGAGCTAAACAGAGCCGTTTAATATAGAGTTCATTGTAGAGATTTTTAAGAGGCTCGGCCACTACAGACCTTCCATGAGTACAAGCCAGAGTCTCTCTATCTCTTTATCATTTAAAAAAAGTGTTGAACTATTCTTATAGAGCTCATCAAGCCCTTTTTTGTTAATGGGTAGAGTATGGGTACACTGTTCATGTGTCGGTAAAAAAGCACGAATAAGAGATATGTCTCCCTCGATTTTTTGAGAGCATAAAAAACAGATGTGCTCTTTATGAAGTCTACCTTCGTGGGCGAGGAGTTTTACATAAGACTCTATTGCAACCCGTTTAGGACTCTGTTTTGCCCACTCTTTTGAGGCATTGTCTATGAGTTTGAAGTAAAACTCTCCTAACTCCTCCGCATCTTTAAGGTGTTTAAAAAAAAGAGATAAAAAGTCTTGCCAGAGTCTTAAATGGTTATAGTTATGAATCCAGGGAAAACCTATGTGGATTACATCTTTAAGTCTTGATATTGTAGATTTAGCTGAGGGCTCTTTTTCGTAGTCAAGTTTGAACCCCATATTTATAGTTCCATGACGGGCTCCGTAGAACCTATAAAGGGTATCTAAGCTATTTTCGGATATTATTGTAACTATTAAATCTTCGTCTTTAACTCTATTAAGACTGATGATATAACCCTGCACTAAACTGCTCCTTTTATTCCCATATCGGACAAAATAATTAAAAATATTACTAATATTATACTTTCTTAAACCTTTAAACTGTACAATATAATCACTTTGTCTAAATAGACTAAGTTAGTTTAAAAAAAGCTTAAATTTATATAGAATTAACAATAAATTTACAAATTTAGGAGCTATCGATGGTAGAACATCATGATTTATTAAGATCATTTAAAGATAACTGTGGTTTTGGTCTTGTTGCCAATATCAAAAATAGAGCATCTCGTAAAGTTTTAGATGATGCAGTTACTGCATTAGAACGTATGATGCACCGTGGTGCTGTTGCAGCAGATGGTAAAACAGGGGATGGTAGTGGACTTCTTCTCTCTATGCCAGAAGAGTTTATTCGTAAAGAAGCAGAGGCTAATGGAGTTGAACTTTCAAAACAATTTGCAGTAGCTTCAGTCTTTACTAAAGATAAGGCACATTTAGATGTACTCGATGCTATATGTACAAACAATGACCTTAAAATTGTATTCCGCCGTGAAGTTCCTGTTAACATAAATGCTCTTGGTGACCAAGCTATTGCTTCATTACCAAACATTATGCAACTCTTTATTGTTCCTAACTCGATTATGGCTACAAATAGATTTGATGCTCTTTTATACCTCTCTCGTAAAGAGGCAGAACATAAGCTTATAGAAGATAGAGATTTTTATATAGCATCTATGAGTTCAAAGGTCCTTTCTTATAAAGGGCTTGTTATGCCTACTCACATTAAAGAGTTTTACAAAGATTTTAATGATGAATCATTTAAAATCTCTTTCTCGCTTTTTCACCAACGTTTCTCAACAAATACTCTTCCTGAGTGGCGCCTTGCTCAGCCTTTCCGTGCAGTTGCACACAATGGTGAGATTAACTCTGTTGAGGGAAATCGTATAAATGTAGAGATTAAATCTGAGTCTATTAAGTCTGATGTTTTTACAGATGAAGAGATTGCAAGAATTTTACCAATCTTACAACTGAACTCATCTGACTCTGCTTCAGCAGATAACTTTTTTGAGTTTCTTATAGTTAATGGTATGGACTTCTTTAAAGCTGTTCGTGCAGTAATCCCTTCAGCTTGGCAAAATGCTCCTCATATGGATCCAGAACTTCGTGCATTTTATGAGTACCACTCAACAGTGTTTGAAGCTTGGGATGGTCCAGCTGCATTTAGTGTTACAGATGGTCGTTATATCGGGTGTGTACTTGACAGAAATGGCCTTCGCCCATCCAAATACATTGTTACTAAAGATAACAACCTTCTTATTGCTTCTGAGTATGGTGTTGTTGATATTGCAGAAGAGGACATCAAAGAACGTGGTCGTCTACAGTCTGGTGAGATGTTAGGTCTAGACCTTAAATTTGGAAAACTTCTGAAATCTAACCAAATAGATGACTACCTAAAATCTTCTAACCCTTATATGAAGTGGTTAAATGAGCATATGATTTATCTTCAAGAGCATGTTGAAGAGCAGTATGTGGCAAAATGTGAGTTTGATAGAGAAAACTTTATTAAAAGACAACGCTATTTTAATGTAACTCAAGAGATAGTTGAGCAAGTTATTGAGCCTATGGTTCAAGACTCTAAAGAGGCTACTGGCTCTATGGGTGATGACACTCCTTTAGCAGCATTCTCAAATAAACAGAGAAACTTTACAGACTTTTTTAAGCAGAAGTTTGCGCAAGTAACAAACCCACCAATTGATCCAATTCGTGAAAAGGTTGTTATGAGTCTAAACACTGGTTTTGGTGAAGTTCACAATATTTTAGATGAAATCCCAACTCATGCACATCGTCTTAAGTCAATTTCACCAATTATTACTCGTGAGAAACTTGATGTTTTAAAATCGTTTGGGGATAAAAGCTCACCACGTTACCAAGCATATTACCATAACACAACATTCTCTACAGCATACACTAGTGACTTAGAAAAGTCTCTTTCTGATTTAGTTGAGAAAGTAATTGAGTCAGTGATAGATGAAGGGACTAGAATTGTTATTTTGGATGACTCTTCATTTAGTTTGAGCAATAAAATTATCCCAATGGCTATGGTTATTGGTCGTCTTAACTTTGCTCTTTTAAAATCAAATATTCGTCACCTTGTCTCTATGATAGCGGTTACTGGTGAAGTTATTGACTCTCATTCTGCTGCAGTTCTTATAGGTTATGGAGCATCGGCTGTATACCCTAATCTTCTTTTTGCTACAGTAATTGAGCTAGTTGAAAAATCTAATGTTCTTAAAATGGATTGTCATGAAGCATTAAAGTCTGTTCATAGTGCACTTAATGCAGGACTTCTTAAAATTATGTCAAAAATGGGAATTGCGACAATTGCTTCATATCGTAACTCTGGACTTTTTGATGTTCTTGGGCTTAATGACTCGATTGTAAGAGACTGTTTTGAGAGTTCAAATTCTGAACTTGGTGGACTTACTTATTGTGATATTGACGATAGAATTTCTAAATTCCATGCAAAAGCTTTTAAAGAAGATGGTTTTAATAAAATCTTTCCACTTAATATTGGTGGATACTACAAATTTTATAGCGGACAAGAACACCATGACTTTGGTCCTAGTGTTATTCATGCTATTCATGCGGTTGCAGAGTCTGGAAAAACAGAAGATTACAATAGATTAAGAGATTTAGTAAACAAACGTGGTCTGAAGTTTATTCGTGATTTCTTTGATCTTAAATCAAGTAGAAAACCTATAGATATTAGTGAAGTTGAACCTAAAGAGAAAATCTTTAAACGTTTCGCTTCTGCGGCTATGAGTCTTGGTTCAATCTCTCCCGAAGCACATGAGACTATCGCAATTGCAATGAATAGACTTGGTGCACAATCAAACTCAGGTGAGGGTGGAGAAGATAAATCTCGTTTTGGAACAGAGAGAGTCTCTAAAATCAAACAAGTTGCATCTGGGCGTTTTGGTGTAACTCCAGCTTATCTACGTTCAGCTGAAGAGATTCAGATTAAAGTTGCACAAGGTGCAAAACCGGGTGAGGGTGGACAACTTCCAGGTCACAAGGTTACTCCTTTAATTGGTAAACTTCGTCATACTGTTCCAGGTGTTACACTTATTTCACCTCCTCCACACCACGATATCTACTCTATTGAGGATTTAGCACAGCTAATCTTTGATATGAAACAGGTAAATCCTAAGGCTCGTGTAGCTGTGAAACTTGTTTCTACTATTGGTGTTGGTACTATTGCGGCTGGTGTTGCAAAGGCTTATGCAGACAAAATCATTATCTCTGGTGGTGACGGTGGTACTGGTGCTGCTCCACTTACTTCTATTAAGTTTGCTGGTAATCCATGGGAGATAGGTCTTTCTGAAGCACACAATGCTCTTAAAGCAAATAACCTTCGTGGTTTAGTAGAACTTCAAACAGATGGTGGTCTTAAATCTGGTTTAGATGTTGTTAAAGCTGCACTACTAGGTGCTGAGTCTTTCGCATTTGGTACTGGTGTTCTTACAATCGTTGGTTGTAAAATGCTTCGTATCTGTCATGTCAACAAATGTTCTGTAGGTATTGCAACTCAAAATGAAAAACTTCGCGAAGAGTTCTTTAAAGGGCATGTTGATCAAGTAATCAACTACTTTACACTTTTAGCTGAAGATGTTCGTTCTATTATGGCTGAACTCGGTTACAAAACTATGGAAGAGATGGTTGGTCAAGTTTCAGTTCTTAAAGTAAAAGATGATGAGTTTGCTCAAAAATTTGATTTTTCTTCAATCTTACATGAAGAAGAGGGTATAAATACTCACCAGCAACCATTTAACCATCCATTTGATGATAATAGTTTTGAAAAAGATGTACTTAAAGAGGCAATGGCAGCGATTAAACATCCTGACCATCCAATTAGAATTACTAGAGAGATTAAAAATGTTCACAGAAGTTTTGGTGCTTTAGTCTCTGGTGAAATTGCACAGTATTATGGTGATGCAGGACTTAAAGCTGACACTATTAAAATTAATCTTAGTGGTGTAGCGGGTCAAGCTCTTGGAGCATTTTTGATCCCAGGTGTTTCAATTTATCTTGATGGTGTTGCAAATGATTACCTTGGAAAAGGTATGCATGGTGGTAAAATTATCATTACTTCTAAAAATGAGGGTGAAGAGTTTGCTGCTGGTGGTAACACTTGTCTTTATGGTGCAACTGGTGGAAAACTCTACATCTCTGGTTCTGTAGGTGAGCGTTTTGCTGTTCGTAACTCTGGTGCTGTTGCAATTGTTGAAGGAACAGGAGATAATGCTTGTGAGTATATGACTGGTGGTATTGTTGCCATTCTAGGTCGTACTGGAATTAACTTTGGTGCTGGTATGACAGGTGGTGTTGCTTTTGTTTATGATGAAGATCACTCCTTTGTAGAAAATGTAAACCGTGAATTAGTTGAAGCAATTCGTATCGATACTGATGAGGGTGCAGATGCTCGTCACTTACTCAAACGTCTACTCAAAGATTACCTTGTAGAGACAGAGAGTAAAAAAGCTCAAGAGCTTTTAGAGAACTTTAGAGTAGAGGTGAGAAATTTCTGGCTTATTCGTCCTAAAAACTTAACTAAACTACCTCTTAACCTAGAGAATGGAGACTAATTATGAAAGAATTTTTAACAACTGAAAGAATTGAAGCAGAGAAAAGATTAGTCGTCGAACGTACTAAAGATTTTGGTGAGATATATGAGGTTTTTGACCGTGATGATGCAGCATCTCAAAGTGAGAGATGTATACAGTGTGGGGATCCATTTTGTCTTAACAAATGTCCTCTTCATAACTACATTCCACAGTGGCTAAAATCAATCGCTGAAAAAGATTTAGAGTTCGCATTTAAGCTCTCTAATGAGCCTTCACCTTTCCCTGAAGTTATGGGTCGTGTTTGTCCTCATGACAAGCTCTGTGAGGGTGACTGTACTCTTAATGATGGTCATGGTGCCATTACTATTGGTTCTGTTGAGACACACATTACTGAGGCTGGGTTTAAAGCTGGTTACAAACCGGAGTTTCCAGGAGTAACTACTGATAAAAAAGTAGCAGTTATAGGTAGTGGTCCTGCTGGGCTCTCTGTAGCTACTTACTTACTACGTTCAGGAATTGCAGTAACTATGTATGAAAAAGCTGACCGTGCTGGAGGACTTTTAACATATGGTATTCCAAACTTTAAACTTGACAAAAAGATAGTTGAACGTCGTGTACAACTTCTTCTTGAAGCTGGTTTAGAGTTAGTTCTAAACTGTAATGTTGGTCAAGATGTAACTTTTGAAGAGATAGCAAACTCTCACGATGCAATGTTCATTGGTGTTGGTGCTACAAAAGCTAAACGTGCTGGTTTAAATGGTGAAAGTGCTTCAAATGTTTATGATGCAATGGATTATTTAACAGAAATTCAGAAGAAAAACTTTAAAGATTCTTATGAGAAAAAGTTTGATTTTAAAGACCTGAACGTGGTTGTAATTGGTGGTGGTGATACTGCTATGGATTGTCTTAGAACTGCAAAACGTGAAGGTGCAAAGTCTGTTACATGTCTTTACCGTCGTGATGCACACAATATGCCAGGCTCTAAAAAAGAGTACAAAAATGCAATGGAAGAGGGTGTTGACTTTACTTTCTTTGCATCTCCAAAAGAGGTTATTCTTGATGAAGAAGGTAATGCTATTGCTGTTGAAATAGTTAAGACTACTTTAGGTGCAAAAGATGACTCTGGTCGTCAACGTATGGAAGAGGTAAAAGGTTCTGAAACAAGAGTCAATGCAGATGTTGTTATAATGTCACTTGGATTTGATCCTGTAGTTCCACCTTTCTTAGCAGAAAATGGAATTGAGACAAATGCATGGGGTGGGATTATTATAGATGAAGAGACTCACGAAACAACAACTTCCGGTATTTATGCTGGTGGTGACTGTTTCCGTGGTGCTGACTTAGTTGTAACGGCTGCATTTGATGGTCGTGAAGCTGCAAGAAGTATAGCAAACTCTCTACTGAAATAACTCAAATTTCTTACCTACTTTTTAGTAGGTAAGTTACTTTTTTCTGAATAAAATCTCTCACTATTCTTTATAATTAGTATAACTTTGGTATAATTGACATTATTTATACAATTAAGGATACTTTTTGAACCTCTTAGACCTTTTTACTAAAGCTGCAAGCATAATAGACCAACCAACTAAAAGTGAAGCACCATCTCATTGGATTAAGTG
>Ga0256827_10002574_pt1 | contig 11609 bp, 9 predicted proteins | sample CV84metaG_FD_185977 | JGI IMG/M metagenome (GOLD analysis project Ga0256827, IMG submission 185977) | Hydrothermal vent microbial communities from East Pacific Rise, Pacific Ocean - CV84 | ecosystem: Environmental > Aquatic > Marine > Hydrothermal vents | place: Pacific Ocean: East Pacific Rise... | reverse complement strand
GCCCAAAGTGAATTTGAACGACCCCAGTTTGCTATTTTGTCAATACTTGTAAGTGCAACTGGTAAACCACCACTTTTTGTATAATCTACTTGATGTTGTGCCATTCTAGCGCTCCTTTTTTCCATGCATATACAAAACCGATTGTTAATAAAACGATAAACATTAACATCTCAGCAAAACCAAACCAACCTAGAAGTTTAAAATCAACTGCCCATGGGAACATGAACACAATTTCAACATCAAATAGAAGGAAAAGAAGTGCAAATAAATAGAACTGTGGAGAGAGTCTATTTGGTTGTTTTGTTATTTCTGGTCCACATTCGTAAACAGATAGTTTGATTTTCTCACTATCTTTAGCCGCTAACGCACGACTTGCCCAACGAGCAACTATCGTTGTAAGTGTAAAAGCACCAAATGTCATTACAAATAGTACAAATACCCCAAAATACGGATTTGATGTAGCAATATGCTCCATATAATCTACCTTTTAATATATTTGTTTTCAACTCTTTTAAGTCCATTAATTAGGAAATAATTTACTTAAATAAGTAGAAAAAACAGTTATCTACACTATAACAAAAAGTGTATTAAAATGAAGTATTTCAAGGCTGAATAAAAATTTTGAATAAAATTTGTTTATTTTCTAAACAGTATTATAAGATAAACTCAATGTAAAATAAATATTTTTTAATAAAATAAAGCTTATAATACTCTTTCTAAAAAGCCTATAAATAGGTATATTTTGATATAATTTATTCTCTAAAAAACAGTATCTATCAATCAAATAATTTTTGATAAAAGGAAAATAAAAATGACACTATTTCAACTAATGATGCTAGGTGCATCAGCTTATTTTGCATTTGAGATATATAAACATATCCAAACATTAAAAGAACCCGAAAATGAAGAGAGAAGTGCTGAAGCATTTTCAACATTTTCACCTGAGTATTTGGTAGATAAGGCAGATAAAGCTTTTGAAGAAAAAGAGTATGAAAAAGCACTTGCTCTTTTAGTAGAAGCGAATGCTAAAGAGCCAAATAATCCAGAGATTTTATTTAAGCTAGGTTTTGTATCTCATAAAAATGGGGAAAATCAAAAAGCGATAGTTTATTATAAAGAGCTGTTAGAGATAGATGCAAATGATGAGTATACTCATAATGCTATGGCATCTATTTATAGAGAAAATAGAGAGTTCACATCGGCTAAAATTCATCTCAAGAAATCGTTAGATATAGATAATACAAATCCAGTGACATATTATAACTATGGAAATCTTTTAGTAGATACAGAGAGTTTTGAAGAAGCGATAGAGATGTATGAAAAAGCTATTGAGTTAAAACCAGATTTCAAAGAAGCAAAAGAGGAGTTGGTAACTTTGAGAGAAAAACTATGATAGTAAAACAGCATAGATTAGCGATACTTATAGATGCTGATAACTCTCAACCGAGAATTATCGAAGGTCTTTTAGGAGAGATAGCATCCCATGGTGTAGCCAGTGTAAAACGCATATATGGTGACTGGACAACTTCTCAGCTTGGTGGGTGGAAAAAAGTTTTGTTGGAACATGGTATTCAGCCTATCCAACAGTTTGCTTATACACAAGGGAAAAATTCAACAGATAGTGCGATGATTATAGATGCTATGGATTTGCTATATACTAAAAACTTTGATGGATTTTGTATAGTGACGAGTGATAGTGATTTTACACGATTAGCTTCTCGTATTCGTGAGAATGGTCTTGTTGTCTATGGTTTTGGAGAGAAAAAAACACCTAAAGCTTTTATGGGTGCTTGTGATAAATTTATATATACCGAAAATCTTAGAGGCGAAGTTGATGAAAAAGAGAGTAAAAAAACAAGATATAAAGATATAAAAAAAGATAAAAAGATATTGGCATTAATGAAAGCTGTTGTTGAAGATTTAGCTGATGAATCTGGGTGGTCATATTTAGCTACTATTGGAAATGTTTTAGTAAAACGTTCTCCTGAATTTGACCCTAGAAGTTATGGATTTTATAAACTAAGTGAGTTGATGAAATCTAGTAATGAGTTTGAATTTAAAGAGGACTCCTTTTCTCCTACTAAAGCTTTATATATCCGTTGTAAAAGAGTTCGACACAGGTATTAGAGATAGATAAACTCTTTTAGAGCTATTTAGGTTAGATTAACAAACATAAACTATAATTATGAGAAATATAAAAGGATAGAAATATGGCACAAGTACCAGCAGATATAGGTTGTTTAAATGAGGTTTGTATAGCAAAAGATGAGTGTAATCGTCAAGTGATAGCAAAAGATAAAACAGCTCGTGAAATTCAAGAGTTTGGTGGAACAGAAGTTAAAAAGTGTGGAAAGTTTATACAAAAATAGATGCAATATCTCTTTTTAATAGGAGTCTTTCTCCTAAGTGCTTGTAGTGTCAAAAACTATGAGCATACCTCTTCAAAAATAATTATTATTAAGTCCCCTAAAATCAAATTTGCAGACCTCGGTTATATTCGTAACTCTGATAACTCCATAGAGTTAGAACTCTTTAGTGCAGGTAGTGTTATAGAGAAGATAACTATAAATCATCTTATCTGTGTGAGTGCTGGTTGTATGAGTAAAAGTGGGTTTAATAGTGATTATTTAGATAACTCTTACCCTAAAGATTTACTTCAAAATATTTTACTTGGAAAAGAGATTTATGAGGGTAAAAACAGAGTTAAAACAGTGGATGGTTTTACTCAAAAAATAGTTTCTAAAGATGTAGATATAAGCTATAAAGTGAGTCTAAATCAGATATTTTTTAAAGATAGAAAAAATAGAATAATATTTAAAATAAAGGATATAAAATGAGTTCAAATAAATTTGTAGGAGCGCACTGTTCAGCGAGTGGTGGTGTGTTTAATGCTGTAAAAAATGCTCAAGATATAGGAGCAAAAGCATTTGCTCTTTTTACAAAAAATCAGAGAAGATGGGATGCAAAACCTCTTGATACTAAAACGATAGATAAGTTTAAAACAGCATTAGATGCTAGTGGAATATTACCAAAACATATACTTCCTCACGATTCATATCTTATAAATCTAGGACATCCAGAGGATGAGAAACTAGAAAAATCACGTAATGCTTTTATAGATGAGTTACAAAGATGTGAAATTTTAGGCTTAGATAGACTCAACTTTCACCCTGGAAGTCATCTTAAACAGATAGATGAAGATGTTTGTTTAGATAGAATTGCTGAATCTATAAACATAGCACTAGATAAAACAACAGGTGTAAGTGCCGTTATAGAAAATACAGCTGGACAAGGAAGTAATCTTGGTTGGAAGTTTGAGCATCTAGCACATATTATAGAGAAAGTAGAAGATAAATCTCGTATAGGTGTCTGTATAGATACTTGTCATATGTTTACTGCTGGGTATGATATACGAACGAGAGAGGCTTACGATAAAACTTGGAGTGAATTTGAGAGTATTGTAGGGTTCAACTATCTTATGGGTATGCACATAAATGACTCAAAACCAGAGTTAGGTTCTCATGTAGATAGACACCATTCACTAGGTCTTGGTAAGATAGGTCTTGATGCTTTTAAATTTATAATGAATGATGAGAGAATGGATGATATTCCTCTTATTTTAGAGACTATTGATGATACTATTTGGAAAGAGGAGATAGAGCTTCTATACTCTTTCTCCCACTAAAACTATTGTAACATTTTATAGATATTTTCAATATTTTCACAAATATCATCTCGCTTTTCCATCAAAAAGCTATCACGTACTTTATGTTTTGAGGAGTGGATTTTTGCTGTGACTATATTTATATCTAACTCCTCAAAGATATTCATCACATATGCTAAAAGTCCTAGTTGATTTGTAGTATTTATCTTCAATTCTGCATGAACTAAGGAGTGTTCACAATCTATATCTATCTCCTCTTTTTTTATACTAATCTCTTTTAATTTTACATATTTTTCCATATCAAAAGCATTTGCCACAACATCTTGTATATACTCTAACTCTATTTCATCAATATTTTTAATAAACATAATTTTGAAATATTTTATATCATTAAAAAGAGTAAATATCTCCATAGAACCAACATCTAAACGGTTAAGAGTTGCAAGTAAATATCCAATATTTAAAGGGATTTTTCTATATATCTCTATACTCAAAGAACCCTCTCTTGAGATAGTACAACTGTACTCTTTCACATCTTTTGCTTTTTGAGCAATTTTAACTATATCTTTAGGAGTATGTTTAAAAAAGAAAAGATTAGATTCTACTGTTAAAATTTTCTTTTGCAATACTCTTCCTAAACTCTTAAACTCTTCAAGATTTTTCACTCGTTTTTCTATATTTAACCGTTTAGAAGCATCTGTAATTCTGTCACTATTTTGAGCTATCTCTAAAGCATTTATATAGAGGTCATAAAGTAGTTTAGAGTTAAAAGAGTTGTATGTATCTCCTCCAACACCATTAATATCAGCATAAGTAAGAATATAAAGCAGTTTTAAATTTTTCATATCTTTCACATTTGACATAAACTTATAAAGAGTTTTTTCATTATGTATATTCTCTTTAAAAGCAACACTACTCATTGTGATATGGTGTTTTATCAAAGTAATAGCTCTCTCTACCTCTTTTAGTTTTATATGTTGAGCAAAAGCGACTATAAGTTTAGCACCTACCTCTCCATGCTCCTGTTTTCGACCTTTCCCTGTATCGTGAAAAAGAGTTACAATTTTGAGAAGTACCCTCTCCCCCTCATTGAGTTCCATATAAAGCTGTTTTATAAATGGCTCTTTTATATTTTCAAGAGCTTCCACAGCTTTTAGAGAATGAATATCCACAGGATAGTGATGATACCCATCAAACTGAGGAAGATGAAGTACTTTACGAAAATTTGCAAAAAGTTTATGAAGTATTCCAGCATCATAAAAAAGTTTTAAGAAAGAGTATGTATGCTCTTTTTTAAAAAGTTCCTTTATCAGTCCATAAGTTTTTTTTGTCAAGGGGTGAGAGATTTTTGTATAGGTAAACTGGTTTAATATTCCAGCATCAAAATGATAAAATTTATCTTCTAAAGATACCAATAGTTCTAAAAGAAAATTTATAGAGCAATATTTTAAATTATAGGAAGCAAATAGACGTGAGTTATACTCATAAATCCCTTTAGATAAGCGATGCTTTTTTACTTTTCGTGCATAATTCATATCAACTATATAGGGGCGAACCATCTTTTTTGTAAATATCTGAGTAAAGTTATTAATTCTCCATTGTGCTTGAAGTACTTTACTTGCCATCTTTTTATCATCAGAAAATCCTAACATCTGAGTTACTTCTGGCATATACTCTAACAAGAGTCTATCCTCTTGTTTATTTGCTATAAGATGTAAAGCACTTCTCACACGAAAAAGAAGTTCAATAGCTACACGATACTCTCTATACTCCTCCTCTGAAAAAAGTTTTTGTCCTAACTCTCTAAGATTTCGTACACCATAAATAGTTTGTGCAATCCAATAAAGTAACTGAGTATCACGCAACCCTCCTACACTCTCTTTTATGTTTGGTTGCATAGAGGTTGGATACTTTTTACGGCGAACTTGAGCCTCCTCAACTTTAGATAAAATAAACTCTTTTTGATTATATAAACGAATCTTTGTCAGCTCTTTTTGTGTGGCTTGCCATGCAAAAGATGCACCTGTAACAAAACGAGACTCCATAAGTGCTGTTCGTATCGTTATATCCTCATTAGCTGAATGAAAGAGGTCTGTTACGTTATGAACTCGATGTCCTAACTTTAACCCAGCATCCAATGCAAGATAAAAAAGTTTTTCTATAATAAGTTGTGTATTAAACCCCTCAACCTCTTCATATACTATTAACAGGTCAATATCACTATGCACACATAACTGCTCACGTCCATAACTCCCAAGAGCTACTATCGCTATGGGAATAGCACTTCTCATAGGCACATAGTTTCCAAACAATCGCCTTAATATAGTTTTATACATAAGCGATAAAATCGAATCAAGTTTACGTGTATGTTTTACTAAAAAATCTTTACCCTGATTTTTTTCAAAAAGTTCTGGAAGAGAACTTTTATACTCTTTTATATATGCTTTAAAAAGTTTAGAGAGTTCAAAATCTGAACCTTTTTTTTCAATAATATCTTCTATTTGTAGTTGAATATCCAAATGAAACCTTTTTTCTTTAATTATACTAAATTTGCTATAATCTCATAGAGTAAAAACCAAACAATTTATAAAAATCGTAATAAACTAGAAAATTTAGGATAAAAATGTGAAAGAATCATTAGAAGTGTTAGCTAGAAAATATCGTCCATCAAATTTTGATGAGCTTATTGGTCAAGAAACTATTACACAAACCCTCTCCCTTGCTTTAGACTCTAACAGACTCTCTCACGCCTATCTTTTTTCAGGTTTGCGTGGAAGTGGTAAAACCTCAACAGCTCGGATATTTGCTAAAGCACTCATCTGTGAACAGGGGATGAGTCATCAGCCTTGTGGTGTATGTGAAAACTGTATTATGGCTCTTGAAAATCGTCATATGGATATTATAGAGATGGATGGAGCATCCTCTCGTAAAATAGATGATATTCGAGACCTTATAGAGCAAACAAAATATAAACCTGTTGTTGCAAGATATAAAATTTTCATCATTGATGAAGTTCATATGCTAACAAAAGAAGCTTTTAACGCTCTATTGAAAACCTTAGAAGAGCCTCCATCTTATATAAAATTTATCTTAGCGACTACTGACCCACTTAAACTTCCAGCTACTATACTAAGTCGGACACAACATTTTAGATTTAAAAGAATAGCTACTCAAAAGATAGTAAACCATCTCGCTCATATCTTAAACCTTGAAGAGATTGGTTATCAAGAGGAAGCTTTAGAGATTTTAGCTCGTAGTGGAAATGGTAGTCTACGTGATACACTGACTCTTCTTGACCAAGCTATCATCTACTCTAAAAACTATGTAGATGTTCAAACAGTTACCGATATGTTAGGTTTAGTAGACCCTCAATTTATTCAAAATCTTTTTAATGCTGTTTTTTCAAAAGATTATCCAAAACTTATAGAGTATACAAAAACTTTAGAGGAGTATGAACCAGAGATGGTTGTAGATGAGTTGATAGTCTACCTTAAAGAAAAAATGTATGCACAAGACCCTCTTTTTTCTACTCTTGTATTAGATAGATTTTTTAGGATTTTAAGTGATTCTAAAATAATGTTTAGTATAAATGCTGATGGTTCATTTGTTCTCTCTCTTATCTTTTTTAAGATGATAGAAGCACTCAAAATCAAAGAGATTGACCAGATGATAGAATCTATGCAAAAAGATATTACTCCTATTCAAACAGTTACTCCTCAATTACCACAGATAGATAGACAGCCAACTGCTCCTATACAAACTACTCCAAAGATAGTTCCAGCACAAACATCTATACCATCACAACAGATAGTTGTAAGTGAAGATATAAAAATGTTCCATAAACTTATAGCAAAAATAGAAGATAGAAACTATCCTTTAGGAGAGTGTTTTAAAAAACATATCACATTTGTATCTTTTGAAAATAATATTTTAACTTGGGAAAGTTGTGCTGATGAGGAGTGTAAAAAGGCTCTAAGACATGGCTACTCTGTTATAAAACAGTTAGTAAGAGAACTATTTGATTTTACAACACAGATAAAAGGGATAGCCTGTTCAAAGAAAGAGATACCTCAAGAGATAAAAAAGGAGATGCAAGAGTTTCAATCTCCCTCTATGATAGAAGATATAGAGATAGGTGGTGGAGCGAGTTGTGTCACAAACTGTTCTGTAAATGAACCAGAAAAAGAGTTACATAGTGATGATATTACAAAAGAGCCTATCGTTAAAAAAGCGATAGAACTCTTTGAAGCAAAAAAGGTTACTGTTCAGTCTAAAATTTAAACTTTAGTTTTTTTCACATGTAAGAGAATTTTCAAAAAGAACTACTTTATTACGTCCTGTTTCTTTAGCTTCATACAAGGCTTTATCTGCCTTGTTAAAAGCAATTTTAAAATCATCATCTCTATTTTCAAAAAGATTATATCCACCTATACTTATAGTGATTTTTATAGTTTTGTTTTGATATATTATCTCTTGATTTTCAATATTTTTTCGTATCTTATTTGCTATTTTACATAAAGATTTTGCATCTGCATTTAAGATACATATCCCAAACTCTTCTCCACCAAGACGACCAAATATATCTTCATTTCGAATACTCTCTTTCACACCTTTAGTAAGCATCTGCAATATATAATCTCCAGCTTCGTGACCATATGTATCATTTACTTTTTTAAAGAAATCTATATCTATCATCATCACACTAATCTCAAGCTCATTCCTTTTTGCATAGGAAAAATATTTATCAATCTCTTGATAAAAAGCTCTTCTATTTAAAATGTTTGTCAAATAATCTATTTGAGCAATCTCTTCAAAATATTTTTTCTCTGTTGTAAGAGAGTTCATTGGATTTATAATAAAAGTTGTAATAAGATAATAAGCGATAACAAAAACAAGTAAAATAATAATTACACTCAACATTAAAATTTTTACTATTAATTTATGCTCCTCTATCTTTTTATTCTCTTTTACTTTTTTTAAAGAATGGTTCATATTATTGAGATAGACACCTGTCCCTATAACCCAATTCCAAGGTTTAAATTTTTTAACTATCGAAAGTTTATTTTCATACATTCTAGTAGCAGGATTATAAAAAGAGTATTGGATAACAGCAGAACCTGTTTTTGATTTTTTAAGTGCATCAACACCTAATGATACAAATGGTACTTTCGCAGAATTGATAAAAAATTTATTATCATACTCTGGTTTTATTGGGTGCATTATCATCTTATAGTTCATATTATTTACCCAAAAATAGCCACTTTTTCCATAGCGAGAAGCTTCTATACTTTTTAAAGCTTCCTGTTTTATCATAGGTGTTACATCACTAAGATAACGTCCTGTTCCTATAACCCAATGAAATGGTTTAAAAATTCGAACTAATGAAACTTTAAAATCATAGAGTTTTGTTGTAGGATTATAAAATTTATATTTAATAAATGTTCTATCTGTTTTCTCTTTTTTAAGCGCTGTTACTCCTAGTTCTACAAAAGGAACAAGAGGTGTATTTATAAAAGTTTTATTGTTATATTCAGGTCTGATAGGATGCATTATCATCTTATTATTCATATCATTAATCCAAAAATAACCATTTCCTCCATAGTGTGAATAACGTACAATATTTTTTAATCTTTTTTTAATCTCTTGTGTTGTTTCTCTATTTTTATAAAGATTGTAGATACTATTAAGTTGATTGAAAAGTTGTTCTTGATGTAAAACTAATCCTTTTTTTACAACAGCTTCCATATATTTTGGAGTAGTTTTTTTATAAAACATCTCTAAAATATTTGAAGCGAGGTCGATTTTATGTTGTAAATCCTCTTTTTTACTACTCATCATTGTCTGAGAAAAAAGTTTTGTATTTGAAGATACCAGCTGATTTAGATTATGAACATAAACTATTGTTAATGTGATTGTTACAAATAGAATAAGAACAGAGAGTAAAATTATTATTTTTGTTTTTAAAGAAAATATTTTTGCTGACATTATTTTAACTAGCCTTTTATAAGATATGGAGAATATTCTAGCATAAATTTCTTTGAAAAATCTCATATATTTTAATTAAAGTTTCTTTATCTTCATTATCTCATCCCGAAGCCGAGCAGCCTCCTCAAAATTCAACTCTTTTGCCGATTGTTTCATCTTGAGCATTAGCTCTTTTACAATAGCCTTTTTTTCAGTTGCTGGCATCTTATCTAATTTTTTATGCTTTTGATAGATATTCCCATGCTCTTCAAGTTTAAGATTTTCATCAAGTTTTCTTATTGTCGTTGTTGGAGTTATATTGTGTTTTTTATTATAAGCATCTTGTATCTTTCGTCGTTCATCTGTTTTCTCTATCGCCTTTTTCATCGACTTTGTTATTTTGTTTGCATACAAAACAACTCTTCCATTACTGTTTCTAGCTCCACGTCCTATGGTTTGAATGAGAGCTGTTTCACTTCTTAAAAAACCCTCTTTATCAGCATCGAGTATCGCGACTAAACTTACCTCTGGAAGGTCTAAACCCTCTCTCAAAAGATTTATACCTATGAGAACATCAAACTCTCCTAAACGTAAAGCTCTTATTATCTGGTTTCTCTCTATTGTATCTATATCTGAGTGCATATATTGCACTTTTATACCTAAATCTGCCAAATACTTTGTAAGTGCTTCTGCCATCTTTTTTGTTAAAACGGTTATAAGCACTCGCTCATTTTTTGGAGTAACTTTTTTTATCTCATCGTGTATATCTTCTACTTGATTGTCCGATGTTTTTATCTCTATAACAGGGTCTAAAAGTCCAGTTGGACGGATAATCTGCTGTGCAGTAACAGCTGAGAGTTCTAACTCATATTCAGCTGGTGTAGCAGATACAAAAAGATAGTGAGGGGCTTTGTTTATATACTCATCTGCTTTGAGTGGACGATTGTCGAGTGCTGAGGGAAGACGAAAACCATACTCTACTAACACCTCTTTTCTTGCTCTATCTCCTGCATACATTCCACGATATTGAGGTAAAGATACGTGCGATTCATCGACGATAACAAGATATTTTTTATTTCGTTGTGCAAAATAATCTAAAAGAGTAAAGGGTGCTTCTCCAGCTTTTTTATCTGTTAATAAACGAGAGTAGTTCTCTACACCTTTACACATTCCCGTAGTTTCTAACATCTCTAGGTCAAACTCCACTCTCTGTTTAAGCCGTTGATGCTCTACAAGTTTCCCCTCTTTTGTAAAAAACTCTAACCTCTCATCTAACTCTTTCTCTATACGTTCAACAGCTCGTGCCATCTTCTCTTGAGAAACACTAAACTGTGATGTTGCATAGATAGTAAATTTTTGATGATTTTCTAATCGTTTATTATCTATCACTTCAAAAGTATAGATAGCCTCTATCTCATCCCCAAAAAACTCTATACGGATAGCTTCCTGCTCAAAATATGGTGGATAAATATCTAAACTCTCCCCATTTACACGGATATGCCCACTATCAAAATAGCTATCATTTCGTGAGTAGCCCATCTCTACTAAACGAAGAAGAAGCTTTTTTTGGTTTATCTCATCGCCTACCTCTAAAGCTTGAACCATATTAAGATACTCATCGGGGTCACCTAAACCATAATTTGCTGAAACAGAAGCAATAACTATAACATCATCATAGGAGAGAAGATTTGCTGTTGAGCTAAGACGCATACGTTCAAGTTCATCGTTTATAGCACTATCTTTTTCTATAAAAAGGTCTTGACGAGGTATATAAGCTTCAGGCTGATAATAATCATAATATGACACAAAATACTCAACGTGAGCATCAGGAAAAAATTGGCGAAACTCAGAGTAAAGTTGTGCAGCAAGAGTTTTATTATGTGTCATAATAATAGTAGGCATCTTCACATTTTCGATAACTTTAGCCATAGTATATGTTTTACCACTACCAGTTACACCCTCTAGTGTTTGATAACGATTT
>Ga0256827_10002573_pt1 | contig 11611 bp, 7 predicted proteins | sample CV84metaG_FD_185977 | JGI IMG/M metagenome (GOLD analysis project Ga0256827, IMG submission 185977) | Hydrothermal vent microbial communities from East Pacific Rise, Pacific Ocean - CV84 | ecosystem: Environmental > Aquatic > Marine > Hydrothermal vents | place: Pacific Ocean: East Pacific Rise... | reverse complement strand
CACTCCATTGCAGACTCTAGAGTGATTTGTCTTGGTGTTACAAGCTTGATGGCATCATCTGCACCGGATGTTCTCATGTTTGTAAGCTGCTTCCCTTTAAGTGGGTTTACATCCAAGTCTCCCGGTCTTGCAGACTCACCAATGACCATACCTGAATATACTTTGTCTTGCGGGCTGATGAACATGACACCACGTGACTGAAGATTGAAAATAGAGAAAGCAACTGCTTCTCCGTCATCCATAGATACAAGTGCTCCCGGTGTTCTGCTTTCAACCGTACCTGAGTAAGGTCTATATTCAAGATAAGAGTGGTTCATAATACCTTCACCCTTCGTGTCTGTCAAGAATTCATTTCTAAACCCAATCAGTCCTCTCGCAGGAATTTCAAACTCTAGTCTTACTGTACCATCAGGCATAGGAGTAAGTGAAGTCATATTTGCTTTTCTCTTACCTAACTTCTCTATGGCAACACCCTGGAACTCTTCCGGAACATCTACTACTAAATGTTCAAATGGCTCCATTTTTACACCATCTTCTTCTTTAGTAACAACTTCCGGACGCGCAAGCATAAATTCAAACCCTTCACGTCTCATATTTTCTGCCAAAATACCGATCTGAAGCTCACCACGACCTGAAACTTTGAAAGAAGCATCTCCCATTGGCTCCATACGCATAGCAATGTTTGTCTCCATCTCTTTTTCAAGACGCTCTTTGATCTTGTTTGAAGTAACATGCTTTCCTTCCTGTCCAGCCAAAGGACCATTGTTAACAGACATAATAACAGAAAGCGTAGGCTCTTCAACATGCATTGGGTCAAGTGCTACAGGATTTTGCGGATCACAAAGAGAATCCCCTACATCAATATCGTTAAATCCGGCAATCGCTACAATATCTCCAGCTTCAGCTTCCTGGATCTCTATACGCTCAAGACCTTTAAACCCGATAAGTTTAGAAATACGGGATTTAGATTTAGAACCACATGCTTTTACAAGAAGGTATTCATCACCTTTTTTCACTTTACCGTTAAAAATACGAGTGATCCCTATACGTCCAACAAAGTTATCCGAATCCAATGTAAATACCTGTGCCTGAGTATCAGCATCCGGTGAACCTTTCGGATATGGTACTTTTGTAAGGATCGCTTCAAAAAGTGGTGTCATATCTTTATTTTCATCTTCCATTTCCCATTTAGCATACCCGTCTCTTGCCGCTGCATAAAGTACCGGAAATTCAAGCTGGTCTTCATTTGCATCTAAGGCTACAAGAAGGTCAAATACTTCATCCATCACTCTGTCCGGATCTGAACCGTCTTTATCGATCTTATTGATAACAACAACAGGAATAAGCCCAAAACCAATTGCTTTTTTCAAAACAAATTTTGTTTGAGGCATTACACCTTCCTGTGCATCGACCAAAAGAAGTACACCATCAACCATTTTAAGTACACGCTCTACTTCACCACCAAAATCAGCGTGACCCGGAGTGTCAATAATATTGATCTTATGATCTTTATAATTAATTGCTGTATTTTTAGAAAGGATCGTAATTCCTCTCTCTTTTTCAATAGCATCTGAGTCCATTGCTCTCTCTTCTACCTGTTGATGTGCTTCAAAGGTACCAGACTGCTGAAGAAGTTCATCAACAAGTGTTGTTTTTCCGTGGTCAACGTGCGCGATAACGGCAATGTTTTTAATTTTTTGCATAAAATGTCCTGAAATGGGTCAAAAAACCCTGTAATTTTCGCGGATTATACCCAAAACTTACTATAGTATAGATTTTATTGATATTTCTTCTGTAAATTTGGTATTGCCAAATTTACAAAATATTACAAAGTGAGCCCATAAACTTCATGATATGTTTTCATAGCATACCGGTCTGTCATAGCAGCAATATAGTCAGCAGTAACACGCTTTTTGTTTCGCACTTCAAAAAGCTCCTGCTGATGAAGCGGCAAAAGATTTTCATCCTCTGTAAACGCTTTATACAGCCCTTTGATACACTGTTTCCCTGCATACATTTTTCTTGCGATCTTTTCATGTTTATAAAGTTTTTTCAGTAAGAGTTTTTTTAATATTTTGAGCTGTGTTGCAGTTTCTTTGGAAAAACCTACCGGCAATTTAATTTGAGAATCCAAAGTTGAAACAATAGGTGTTTCCTTTCGGTATTTCTCTGCACCCTCTTTGGCATTTTCCATAAAATCTTCTACCAACAATTTAATAAGTCCTGCAACAAATCGATGCCTGTAAAGTTTCTCACCCCTTTTCACTCCCTCTTTTTGTACCATTTCATCTACTTTCAGACACAATGGATCTTCAAGAAGCTCATCAAATGTGATCAATCCATATTTGATCCCATCATCAATATCATGTGAAGTGTAGGCAATCTCATCTGCATGGTCAACTACCATCGCTTCCAAAGAGGGATGTTTATCCAGATTAAAATGAATATCCAAATTTTTCAAAAATGGTTTTTTGTAAGGATATGAGTGTTTCAGTACCCCTTCAAGCGTTGCAAAAGTAAGATTAAGTCCATCAAAATCTTTATAACGTTTTTCTAATTTTGTTAAAACCCTAAAAGACTGAAAATTATGTTCAAAACCCAATGCTCTGCCATCTTCTCTGAGCAGTCTGTCAAGTTCATCTCCTCCTATATGCCCAAAAGGAGTATGACCAAGGTCATGAGAAAGTGCAATTACTTCTGCAAGCGTTTCGTTAAGTTCAAGCATACGTGAAAGTGTTCGTGCTATCTGGCTTACTTCAAGTGAGTGGGTAAGTCGCGTACGAAAGTAGTCTCCCTCATGATTTAAAAATACCTGGGTTTTGTACTCCAAACGGCGGAAAGAAGAGCAGTGAAGTACTCTGTCACGGTCTCTAGCATAAGGGTCTCTAAAATCTTCTTCAAAGCTAAAAAATCTTTTATCTGCTTTCACTTAACATCCTTAAATATATAGTGATATAATTGTATCTAAATTATATAGAGGGTGTAGCATATGGAGAAGATTGAGATGTACCAGATCGAATACGAAAAACCAAAAGTCACTCTTTTACAACAGTCCGGACTTGGTGTAGCTGAGATCGCTGCACGTACCTGCTATGACAGTTTTGATAACTCTGAAAATGAATGTGTAAAAACTGCCATGCAGCATTTAGATACAGATGCCATTAACAATATAGATGATTCTGACCTTCTTGCCAACCTTGCCTGGGTACATCATCATCACTCCATCATAGAACATGCAACACTCAGCTTTTTGATACAAGGCACTTCAAGAGGTGTACTTCAGGAACATGCAAGACACAGACTTCAGGCTATTTCCGTTCGATCTACCCGATATACGATGTCCTCTGTTATCAATGCCTTTGTTGCTTCACTGGAGAGTCCTGAGAGTTTTGATTTCTTTTTAGAAAAACTGCTTACTTTTAATCTTTTTGTTATTACAGATAAAAAATATTTAGCCATAGAAATAAAAGCTATTTACGATAAATTACAATTCCAATATGACAAGGATCATGAATTTATCACAAATGCCATAGCAAAATCTTCTCTACCCTTTATTGAAGAGTGTAAAGGAGATGCAGAGACACTCTTTGAAGCATTTCAAATGGGAAAGAAAAAAAGAAATGTTGGAGACGGGTTTAAACATATAGTATCTGATAACTGGAAAGTTGATATGGTGGTAACTTTTAACATTAGAAGTCTTAAAAATTATTTTGACCTCAGAGATTCCGGAGCAGCCTGGTTTCAAATACAATGGCTTGCTCAGGCAATGAAAGAAGTCACTCCTCAAAAATATTTGAAACTGATTGACAAAAAATATAAAAACATGTAAGGAACCATTTCTTGAACTATATTAAACTACTTTTACTTTTTATCAGTATTCACTTTTCTGTTTATGCACAAACACTAAGCATGGAAAATGTTACTATTGATCTTCAGGGCTTACTTCAAACACACCTAAAAGGTCAAAACAAAACCATAGTGGAAAATATTTACCGTCAAACTGGTAATAAACCTTTGTGGATAGGTACACAAAATACAAAAAAAATGAGTCAAATTATTCAAGCTTTAAATGACCCACTCTTTAATTATAAAAATAAACCGTTTGATCAAAAAGCGATCAAAAAATTACTCTATAATCTCGATAACAACACTATTTCGGCAAAAAAACAGACTGCTGTCTATGCAAGACTTGACCTTTTACTTACGAACTCTATGGTACGACTGGTACGTTTTATTGTACAGGGAGATGTAGACTGGAATCTGGTACAAAAAAAATTCAAAACTCTCAAAGAGAGTGATGATATCCGTATCGATTGGGAAATGTCTCCTAAACCTTTTCCTGGTCAAGATCAACTTATATCTGCCATTGTTCATGGAAATATCCACAACTATTTAAGTACACTGATTCCTATGGAAAAACGATATAAAAAACTTGTAAAGCTTTTAAAAGAGTACCGTGTTATGGATAAGTTTGAGAAAATAAAATATAGTAACTCATCTTTAAAACTTGGAGATTGGTCCGGTCGTGTTGTAGATGTAAAAAAACGGCTTCAAATTTCAGGTGATTACCCCAAGAATGCCAATCTGAGCTGGACCTTTGATAAAACGCTTCAAAAAGCGGTTAAAACGTATCAAAAGCGTTACCTGCTTAAAGTAGATGGCAAAGTCGATAAAACCATGACTTACTATTTAAATCAGCCTGCTAAAAAAAATATACAGGCAATCATCACAAATTTAGATAAAACAAAACTTTATCCAAAAAGTTTTGAAGCTGAACATATTGAAGTAAATATTCCTGATTTCAATCTGCGTTACTACAGAAATGCCAGAAAGATCAAAAAAATGGGTATAGTCGTCGGGCGGCAGGACAGACCTACACCACTCTTTTCAGATCAAATAGAATACATGGTGCTTAACCCGACCTGGACAGTCACAGACAACCTTGTAAAAAGAGATCTTATTCCTGTACTTAAAAAGCAGCCTGACTATCTTGAAGAACATAATATTCATGTCTTCTCCGGGAAAAAAGAAGTAAAAGTAAACTACGAACTGCTTGAACCCTATATGAAGAGCAATAAAGCTGTTCCCTACCGTTTTGTACAATTTCCCGGAGAGAATAATGCACTGGGACGTGTAAAATTCATGTTTCCAAATAAATATGCCGTATATCTTCATGATACCGATAACAAGTCACTGCTTAGCAGACGTTATAAACTTTATAGTTCCGGATGTATGCGGGTAGATAAACCTTTTGATCTTTTAGATCTTTTACTGAAAAATGCAAAAAAATCTTATACTCAAGATAAAATAGAAGAGATACTTGCAAGTAATAAACCTACTACTATACGCTTACGTAGATCTATACCTGTACATATATTATATTTTACTGTGTATGAAGAAGATGGTCTGGCTTATTTTAAAAATGACATTTACTCTTATGACAAGATCATTGAAGAGTCTGTTCCCTATAACAGAAAAAGTACTTTTGTACTTCCTAAAAGAAAAATGGTTGCTGTAGATAAAAATGCACGGTAGTGCATACTTAAAAATCCATACTATATAGACTAACTCTTTTTACGCATTTTTACTCTTTGTAAATGTGTAAGTGCTATAGCCATAGCATCTGTAATATCTAAAGGTTTGATCTCTTTCTTAATTCCCAACAATCTTTTAACCATAAAAGCCACTTGTTCTTTACTTGCTTTTCCATTGCCTGTAACTGCCTTTTTGACCTGCAAAGCTGTATACTCATGAAAAAATCCTATCTCCTGTAATATTTTTAAACATAGTGCCCCTCTGAATTGTGCCAACTTGATAACAGACTTAGGATTATAAGCAAAAAAGATATCTTCAATCGCCACTTCATCAATATGATGTGCTTTTAAAATAATATCAATTCCCTCTACAAGCTCTACCATTTGTGCCTGTAACTCATTTTCTTTCATTTTAAGCAAACCTGCCTCAACAAGTGAAAACTTTTTACCATCCCAATATAGTATGCAATAGCCTAAATTACGGCTTCCGGGGTCTATTCCTAAAATATTCATTCACACCTTTGTTCACATAGTGAATAAGTTAATCACTCTATGTTTTCTAACGCTATTTTAGCTTAAATTGGCTAAAATGTCATAAGTTATTCACATTAAGGTTAAAACTTTTTAATCTATGTGAAAAGTAAGGAAAAGATAAAAATGAATATTGGACAAAAAGTACTTTTTGAACTTAAAAAAGAGATCTCTGAAACAGAATATGAACGTTATATCAAAAAACTGGTTTACGATGCAAAACGTTCCCGCTCCAATCTTGTTTATTTTTCTGCACCCAATATGCTTATTGCAAAATGGGTTAAAACAAAATACAGAGATAAACTTAGTCATCTTTTTGAACTTCAGAATGAAGTAAAACCGGAAATTGAGATCATCGTAGGAAAACAGACAAATAAAACTCCTATAACTCATATTAAACAAAGCTCAGATAAAAACCCTTCTAAAAGTACCTTCTTGAACCCTTCACTGAAATTTGACAGTTTTATAGTAGGAGATTCAAATCAATTTGCCTATACTACTGCAAAATCAGTAGCAGAAAAACCCGGTCAACTTTATAATCCTCTCTTTATATATGGAGGAGTAGGACTGGGTAAAACACACCTTTTACAAGCTATTGGTAATTACCATATAAATCTTGGTAAAACAGTAATATATACAACGCTTGAACAATTCATGAACTCCTTTACTTCACATTTACAATCTCAAACTATGGATAGATTCAGAGATAAATTCAGAGAGTGTGATCTTCTGCTTATAGATGATATACAGTTCTTAAGCCGTAAAGAGAAAACACAAGATGAATTCTTTCACACATTCAATGAACTTTACAATGCCAATAAACAAATTGTAATCACTGCAGATAGACAGCCCAGTAAAATAGCAGGTCTTGTAGACAGACTGCGTAGCCGATTTGAAATGGGTCTTATGGCAGATATACAACCTCCCGGACTAGAAACAAAGATCGCTATTATCCAGAAAAAATGTGAATTGGACGGTATTAAATTAAATCATGAGATTATCAATTATATCGCAGCACATATGGGTGACAATATTCGTGAAATAGAGGGAACGATCATTAAACTCAATGCTTTATCTTCCATGCTAAATCAGGAGATCACGCTTGATTTTGCACAAAATGCCATTAAAGACCAACTCAAAGAGAAGAAAGAGAATGTCACTATTGATGATATTGTCAAAATTGTATCACGTGAACTCAATATAAAACCTTCAGATATAAAATCTAAAAAACGTACAAAAAATGTGGTCAATGCAAGACGAACTGCTATATATTTAGCAAGAAATCTTACACCTAATTCCATGCCTCAAATTGCAATGTACTTTGGTATGAAAGACCATACAGCTATATCACATGCCATGAAAAAGATCACTGAAATCATAGATAATGATGAAAATTTTAAAGTCATGCTTGAAGAGTTATCAAATAAAATTCATACTGATACATAAGATCACAATAATTAAGTTATAAAACTTGAATAAAAAAAAGATATAATTTTAAAAGTGAACAAATGTGAATGTTTGATAAATATAAAGCCATTCATTACACATCGTTAAAACGAGGGAAAAAGTAGTTTTTCACATATTCATGTCAAACTACTACTATCTACTAAATTATTAAAAATAATAAGGGATGTCAATGAAAATAAAAGCACAAAAGCAGATCATCGAATCAATACTCATCAACCTACAACCTTTCTTAGAAAAAAAAGATGCCAGTCAGATCACATCACATATACTTTTTACTTCACAAAATGATAAATGTATCATAAAAGCAACAGATGGAGAAATTGGTTTAAAAATAGTGACTGATCATATTATGATCGAATCTGAAGGTTCTTTTACAGCAAACGGAAAAAAACTGCTTGACATCATACGTATATTAAAAGATGATGAAATTATTCTTGAAATATTGGATAATACACTTATTATCAAACAGAAACATTCAAAATTTAAATTACCCACTTTTGATGCTGCTGCTTATCCAAATTTTCCAACTGTAGAAAATAAACCTCAAATTACATTGGATTCTTTGAGTCTTATAAAAAATCTTAAAAAAATATCTCCTGCCATAGATACCAATAATCCTAAATTTGAATTAAATGGTGCTTTAATAAATATTAAAGAAAATTCAACTGACCTGGTTGGAACAGATACAAGAAGATTGGCAATTACTACAATTGAAAGTTCAAATTCAGAAGCACTCTCTTTGATCGTTCCAAAAAAAGCTATTTTAGAAATACAAAAACTTTTTTTAGATGAAATTGATATTTTCTTTGATGAAACAAATTTAATTATTTCAAATGAAAATTACTTTTTCTACACACGTCTTATTAATGGTAAATATCCTGATTATCAAAGAATTGTACCTACTACTGTAAAACATTCAATCACACTTCCAAAAAAAGAGATGCTGGATGCTATTAAAATGATTACTACTATTTCACAAGAGATTAAAATGACACTTCGTGAAGAGGCTATTATTTTTAATTCTCTCAGTGCAGATAATGTTGAAGCTAAAACAGAAATAGAATTAAATACCGGTTTAAGTGAAAAATTTGAACTCTCTTTTAACAGTAAATATATTTTAGATTTTATTTCACAGATAGACAACAATGAATTTATCATAGAATTCAATGAGCCCTCTCTTCCATTTATTGTTAAGAATAACAATTTTATTACAATTATTATGCCTATTGTTGCATAAGTTAAAAGGTTTACTAAATGAGTGAAAATAAAACAAAATATATTTTTGTTACCGGTGGTGTACTAAGTTCTTTAGGAAAAGGTATCACTGCTGCAAGTGTAGGAACACTACTTAAACATACAGGACTGAGAGTAGGTGTACTTAAACTTGATCCTTATATCAATGTAGATCCAGGAACAATGTCACCTTTGGAGCATGGTGAAGTTTTTGTCACCAAAGATGGTGCAGAAACCGATCTCGACCTTGGACATTATGAAAGATTTTTAGATACTTCTTTAACACAAAAAAATAACTTTACAACAGGACTGGTTTATAAAACAGTCATTGAAAATGAACGTAAAGGTAAATATCTTGGAAAAACAATACAAGTAGTTCCACATATAGTCAATGAGATCAAAGAACGTATTATAAGAGCAGGTGAAGGTAAAGATATACTTATTGTAGAACTTGGCGGAACTACCGGAGACATAGAAGGTTTGCCATTTTTAGAGACTATCAGACAAATGAAACATGAATTTGGTAAAAAGATAGTCATGAATATTCATGTAACACTTTTGCCTTATATCAAAGCTGCAGGTGAGTTAAAAACAAAACCTACTCAACACTCTGTTCAGGAACTCAGACGTATCGGTATTGCTCCGCATATGTTGGTGCTTCGTGCTGAAGTACCGGTTACAGCAGATATCAAGCGTAAAATTGCTTTTTCATGTGATGTAGAAGAGGATTCGGTTATTGTAGCAGAAGATGCAGCGACAATCTATCAGGTACCGCTTAATTTCTTGCGTCAGGATATGCTTACACCTATTTGTAATCAGTTGGAATTAGAAAATTGTGAACCTAAAATGGATGAATGGGCAGATTTGGTACATAAAATCATACTGCCAAATGATGAAATGAAAATTGCTTTTGTTGGTAAATATTTGGATCTTAAAGAGTCATATAAATCATTAACTGAAGCACTGATTCATGCCGGTGCACATTTAGATACCAGAGTAAATATCAAATGGGTTGATTCTGAAAAAATAGAAGAAGACGGTGCAGGTAAATTTTTAAATGATTGTGACGGTATTTTGGTTGCCGGAGGTTTTGGTGAACGTGGTGTTGAAGGTAAAATACAAGCGATCCAATATGCCAGAGAAGAGAAGATCCCTTTCCTCGGTATTTGTCTAGGTATGCAACTTTCTATGGTTGAATTTGCAAGAAATGTATTAAAACTTGAAGATGCCAATTCTGTAGAGTTTAATGAAAATACATCTTCTCCTATTATTTATCTTATAGATGAATTTATAGATGCATCCGGTTCGAAGCAGGTAAGAACAACCACTTCTCCTATGGGTGGAACAATGCGTCTTGGTGAGTATGAATGTGAGACTAAAGAGGGTTCAAACTTAAGAGAAGCATATGATGCACCTATTATTTTTGAACGACACAGACACCGTTATGAAGCTAATCCTGAATACAGAGAAGCTTTAGAAACAAATGGGATGGATATAACAGGTGAGTCACATGGTCTTATTGAAGCAGTGGAAGTAGTAGATCATCCATGGTTCCTGGGTGTACAATTCCATCCGGAATTTACTTCAAGACTTCAAAGTGTGAATCCATCTATTTTGGCATTTGTGAATGCCTCTATTAAACATAGTAAATAAATGTACAAAAAATTAACGCTTTCTGCGTTAGAGTTGCTTTTAAAATCACGTTTTAAAGAGGGTTTTCTCTCTTTAAAAGATCTTCCGCACCCCTCAACTTTCAAAGATATGGACAGAGCTACAGACCGTATTGTTTCTGCTATAAAAAATAGAGAAAAGATCACAGTCATAGGTGATTATGACGTTGATGGGGTTACTTCTACAACTCTTATGAAACTTTTTTTTGATGAGATAAACTATCCTATAGAGTGGATCATACCTAACAGATTTAGAGATGGATACGGACTCTCTGCCAATATTATTTCCCGCATCAAAGGTACTGATCTTGCGATTACTGTAGATAATGGTATCTCAGCTGTCTATGCTGCACAACTTTGTAAAGAAGAGGGCATTGAACTCATTATTACTGATCATCATCTTTTAGCTCCTGAAATACCGGAAGCATATGCAATTATTGATCAAAAGCAAGAGGAGTGTACTTTTCCTTATGAAGAGGTATGCGGTGCTCAGATAGCCTGGTATCTTATCGCTTCTTTAAAAAATGCTCTCAATGTTAGTATTAATATGATGGAGTATATGGAATTGGTAGCTATTGCCATTATTGCAGATATGATGCCGCTTCAACATATTAACAGAGTGATGGTGATTGCAGGACTTAAGTCAATTTTAGACAGTAAAAAACCAGCGTTAAAAGCCTATTTTGAACATACACAAAAAACCCAAGTGACATCAGAGGATATTGCTTTTTTTCTGGCACCTATTTTGAACAGTGCCGGGCGTATGGAAGATGCCTCTTTTTCAGTAGATTTTTTAGCTTCAAAAAATATTTATGATGCCAGAATAAGATTAGATCGTCTTATAGATTTTAATACACTAAGAAAAGCCACAGAACAGGATATTACTCAAAAGGCAATAGAACAGGTTAATAGTGAGGATAATGTAATAATTGTTTCAGGTGAGGAGTGGCATGAGGGTGTTGTAGGCATTGTAGCAGCAAGAATAGCCCGTATTTATGAAAAGCCATGTATTGTATTGAGTCAGAGTGAGAAAGGGCTTTTAAAAGGGAGTGGTAGAAGTTTTGGTGAGTATGACCTGTTTGGCATTGTTAATGAATGTAGAGACTTTTTAGAGAAGTTTGGAGGGCATAAAGCAGCTATTGGTCTCTCTTTACAAAAAGATAATTTAAAAGATTT
>Ga0256827_10002572_pt1 | contig 11616 bp, 8 predicted proteins | sample CV84metaG_FD_185977 | JGI IMG/M metagenome (GOLD analysis project Ga0256827, IMG submission 185977) | Hydrothermal vent microbial communities from East Pacific Rise, Pacific Ocean - CV84 | ecosystem: Environmental > Aquatic > Marine > Hydrothermal vents | place: Pacific Ocean: East Pacific Rise... | reverse complement strand
CATGATTTGGTAAAAGTAAAACTGGTCAATTATGCTTCAAGATTTCAGTATTTTTTATTTCTACTTTATATCTTCTACTTAGAAAAAATTTGTAGATTAGGATTATTAGTTTCATAAAATCTTCTTAAAATTTAAAATATTTACAATCAAAACTAAACTTCATAAAATGTACATTAGAACATTAAATCAATATTGCTTATCAATATAACTTGAAATAAACATTATTCAAAACAAAATTATAGAAAAGACTAATCAATATGTACTTGAACCATATTCTTTTTTATCTTCTTCTCAAAGTTTTCTCAAATAAAATGAATCTATTAAATTAGTTGAACTTCAAAAAACTAATCAAACTAAAAATGCAATTATTCAAACTTCAAAAAAAGTTGAATTGAAAAATGGAAAAATTATAATTAATATTCATAAAACTATATTTAATCAGAAAAAACTTTTCCATCTAATTTTAGTTAAAAAACTTGAAATAATATTTCATAAAATTGCTCAGACACTTGAATATAAAAGTAGAAAAGCTGCTTCACTTGGTAATTTATCAAATTCTAAAACAGAATATTCAACAGCTTTTTGTGAGACAACTGTTGAAACAGACCAAATGAAACTTGATGAAATAATTATTAAAGAAAAGTTCTTAAAAATATATTTCAATTCTGGAAAAAAACTTTTTAAAGCAGTTTTTAGTTTATGAGTTTTTTCTAATTTATAAGATTTAAATCCATTTTTTAATAAACTTTTTAAAGAGATTTTATCATAATCAAGAAATAATGAAACAATACTAGAAATTATTAATAAAAATATTATTATTAAAAATCAGTTATGTCCTAACTTTTCAAATATAGCTGATCCAGCTATTGTTCAAATAATTAAAAAAACTATAAAAACTATTGATATAATTCCATTAACTTTTGTGTCTTCCATTCATGTTTTTTGAATCTCAACTGAAATTAAAATTGTTCTTAAAACTACCCATAATCAATAAAAGAATCCTATTCCTCAGACTATAAAAGCTAAACTAAAATTATTTGAAACAGGAAAAAAATATGCAATAGTAACAAATATTAGAGTTAAAAAAGAAAAGCTAAAAAGTAAATATTTTTTAAGAAAACTATAAGCTAAAGCTCAACCTAAGAGATAAGCCAAAATTCAACCTAAACTCAAATATCCTGATAAAACTTGTAAGTCAGGATTAATAGAATTTCATAAATCTCACCAAAAAAAATATTTTATCGTAGAGAATAAACTACTCCAAATTGCAGTCAAAATTATAAATATTATAAATGTTTTATACTGTGATTTTATTTTCATATTTATTTTAATTATATATAAATTAACTATAAAATTTTTACTATACAATATAAGTATTTTAAAAAATTTAGACAAAAAAATTAATTTTATTCCCAGAATCAATCTTTATCTTTTATAAAATATTTTTTTAATAATTTTTCATCAATTTCAATATTTTCTTTTTGAGTTAAGCTCAATAAATTTATTTCTCAAGAATTTAATTTTCAATTTATCAAATCAGAAATATTTTTATAAATATAAAAATATGGAATGTCTGATTTTTCTCAGTTTATTTTTTTAAAAGAATGATCTGCTCAAATATAATGAATTCTAGACTTATTAGCATTTTTTAAAAATTTATAAAATAAATTGTAAGATTCTTCTGTAAAAATCACATCTAAACTTGCTGAATTTAATAAAATATTTCATTTATATTTTTCTCCTAATTTTTGTAATTCTATTAAATCTGGATAACTATCAAGTAAGCTTGTTCATTTAATATCCAAATTTGCTCAAGTTCAAACAATATTTATATTTTTTATTTCTGGAAAAATCTCTGCTAATTTTAGAGCAATAATTCATCATAAGGAATTTCAATTTATAGTTAAAACTAAATCTTGTTTTTTTATTCAAAACAAGTTTTCAGAATTATCTAGAATATAATTAATAACAATTTTTCAATCTTCTACTTCATCTTTTAAAATTTTTTCTTCAAATATTTTTTGTTTTTTCTCAAATTCTGATAAATCTTGATTTTTAAAATCATTATCTAATCTTGAAGAAGAATATAAAATTACATTTGCATTATTATTTTCTATTAATCTTTCTCAAAATTTTCTATACTTTTCATTAGTTTTTCCAAAAGCTCAATGAATATTTATAACTATATTATTATTTTTCTCTTTAGTTTTTAAAATCTCTAATTCCAATTTCTTATTTCAAAAATTTCAATTTAAATTAATTTTTTGCATAATCTATTATATTTAATGAATAAACTTTTTTTCTTGTAGAATCTGCCCAAATATATTTTTTAAATTCAGGAGTTACTTTAATTGCTTTATTAATACTTTCTTTGAAAAATTCAATATCATCTTCTCATAATGCAACTGCTAAAGTTTTAAAAATTACTTTTAATTCTTTATTATTTTCTAAATTTAAAAATTCTAAAAATGTAAAATCTAATTTTAATCTTTCTCATTTTTTTGATAAAATTTTAAAAGTCATTATCTCATTTTTAATATCAAATCTAAAATAACACAGAGGTTTTCAATATTTATCTTGTTTTATAATTTTAAATTCTCAAGTTGCTGAAAAAAAATCTTTTCAAAGAGTTTCTTCAACATTTAACCATTTTTTATATGGATCAAAAAATAATTCTTTTCAATCTAATTGCATAACATAAGGCAAATCATCTTTAGATTTTAAATCTATTCAAACTTCTAATCCTCAAATATCTTCTTTAGCAGTTCATTTTTTATTTAAAAAAGTAATTGGTTCTGAAATTAACATTCAAGGATCAATAATAGTAAAAGCCTTTTCTCATCAAATTAATCTTGGAACACATAGTGCAGTGTGTCAATTTATTAAATATTCATCATTTAAATTTCATCAAGCATCAAATCTTATTAAATAGCTATAAAATCATAAAACTTCAAGTTTTTCTTTTATAATCTTTGCTAATCAAATACAAAAAGTTCATCTTTCTTTTAATATTTTAGAAGAATCTTTAGTTTCAAATATTTTATCTAAATTCTTATCAGGATTTTTTTCTTTTTCATCATATAATTCAATTAAGTCATAAAAAGTATTATATCTAATATTTGTTAATGTTTCTTGTAAAACAGCCCTAATTTTTTCTATATCTAAATTTGATAATTCTAAAAATACGTTATTCTTCAGTAATTTTATATCATTTCTTTCTAAATTTTCTTGTACTTCTTTTCTAGAAATAATTTCTATTTGCTCAGTTCAGTTCGGTTCGGTTCAGTTCATAAAACTATATTAATAATAATTAGGCAGTCAATTTCATACTCAACTGAACCTTCCCTGTTTTTTCATCAATTCAGGTAACTTTTACTTTTACAGTTTGTCCAACTTCCACTTCTTCTTTTGGGTCAGAAACAAATTTATCTGCAATTTGAGAGACATGAACAAGTCAGTCATTTTTCATTCAGATATCAACAAAAGCACCAAAAGCAACTACATTTCTAATAACACCTTCAACAATATCACCCTCTTTTATTTCTACATTTCATCTTTTGATTGCTTTTTTATGTGTAGAATTTACTCTTTTTTCTATTCAAATTTCATTTAATGATTTTATAATAAATTCAACAGTATTTATTCAAACATCTGGATCAATTTCTTTTAACATTTGCTCATTTTTTTTGAAAAAATCTGCAGCCTCTTTCTCCTGTAAGGGGAAAGAATTCAAGATAGGGGTTGCCAATTTATATTGGTCTGGATGAATATCTGTATTATCAAATTTTTCTGTACTTTCTGGTACTCTCAAGAACCCAGCTGCTTGTTCATAAATTTTATCTGATAATTGTTTTTTTAAATCTGCTCTTGATTTATATGGTCTATGATTGTAAATCTTTTTTGCAGATCTTTTATCAATACCAGAAATGTGATTTAATACATAACTTGAAGCAGAATTTACATTTATTCATACTTCATTAACAACATCTTCAACAACATTTCCAAGCTTTTCTTCAAGCTTTTTTTCTGGCATATCATGTTGATACATTCCAACTCAAATACTTCAAACTGGGACCTTTACAAGCTCAGATAATGGGTCAATAAATCTTCTACCAATTGAAACAGTCCCTCTATCTAAAGAATCTAAATCTGGAAATTCATCTTGTGCTATTTTACTTGCAGAATAAACAGAAGCTCAACTTTCATTTACTATAAATATTTCTATTTCAGTAATTTCATGTAATATTTCCAAAGTTTCATTAACTCCAGTTCAATTTCAAACAACTATTACATTAATATTATATTTTTTCAACAATGTAGATATACTTTTTATAGAATCTGCCTTTTTATACAAAAATATTTTATCAAATTTAATTGGATTAGATAGTTCATCTAAAACAGCCATTTTACAACCGGCTTTAAACCCTGGATCAATAGCTAATATTCTTTTCCCATATTCTGGTTTTGTCATTAAAAGACTAGCCAAATTTTGTTTAAAAGTATCAATAGCATCATCTTCTCAAACTTCATTTAAAATCCCTCTAAGCTCATTTTCTACTGATTTAAATAATGTATCATAACCATCCTTGAAAGCTTCCTCCAATTCAGGAATAAACCCCCTCTGTCCTACGGACATCTCCCCCTTAACAAGGGGAGATAAATTAGTTTTCAAAATTTTAGCATAATGCATTTTTAAACCATCAAAAGTTTTCTCTGCTTTTTCTATTTTTATAGAAAGTATTTTTAAATTTTCTCATCTATTTAAAGCTAGAATTTGATAAGGTTTCAACCAAGCAATTCTATGATTAAAATCAGAATAAATATCAAAATTTGATATTTGTCCTTTATCTTTATCATTCAATTTATCTAAAGCTTTTTCTCATTTTACTTTTGAAATAATATTTCCATATTTTTGCAGAGTTTCAATTAAATCAGCTCTCAAATCAGAATTACTAGCAATTTCAGCAGCAATAATATGTTTTGCTCACTCTAAAATTTCATTTTCAGAATAATTTTCTAATAATTTTCTATATTCCTCATTTCAACCTTCCCCTAAAGGAGAAGGATCTTTTTGTTCCTCTCCTTCAGGAGAGGCTAGGTGAGGACTTCTATTTGTTTTAATATAATCAGCAACAACTTGAAAACCTTTTTCAATTGCAATCATTGCTTTAGTTTTCTTCTTTGATTTATATGGTTTATATATTTCTTCAACTTCTTTCAGAGTTTTTGCTTTTAATATATTAGCCATAAGTTCAGGAGTCATTTTTCCTAATTTTTCAATTCAATTTACAGCAGTTTGTTTAGCTTTTTGAAGTTTTTCAGCTTTATTTTTTGTATCAACTATTTCTCTAATATTATCTTCATCCAAATTTCAAGTTTGGTCTTTTTTATATCTAGCCACAAAAGGAACAGTAGCACCTTCAGCCATAAAATCTAAAACAGTTTTAACTTGAGATTCCTTGAATCATAAATCTTTTGCAACTAATTCTACATAATTTAATTCCTCCAAAATTATACCCTCAAATTCAGCATCCTCAGCCTCTAACATTTCTTTCTCAATATCTGTTGTCATATTTTTTTTGTTAATATTTTAAATTAAAAATATTTTAATAATTTTAAGCTTTTTTACAAATTTAAAAGCCAGACTATTCTGTCTGACTTTGATAATTCCTCCTTTAAATTATAAATCTCCTCCTTCTTTGTTTATTATTTTTATTTATAACCATACAATTTATTGGTTCTAAACCTCTTTTTAGTTCCTTACCTATAACCGAGTTAAGCTTAACTCTTCTATAAGGTAAAAAACAAATCAACCAAAACCACAAACTTTTTAGTTTTTCTTTCATACAAACTCCTTTCATATTTTTGTTTGCAAAACTACTTTACATTTTTTACGTAATAAGTCAAAAATAAATTTGACTTATTTTTAAACAAGTCTATGATATAGAATATAATATTTTTTAATTATAAAAAAATGAGCCCAGATAATACTACAAAAATAGATACTTCATATATCCCTCCAGCTCCAACTACAGAAGAAAATAATATAAAAACTACTGATGATATAAAAACTGCTATATTAAATACACTTGATATGAATCCTGAGCAATATCAAAATGAATTATTAAACAGAATAAATCATTTTATATCTGATTTAAATAAAGATTTTGAAAATGAAGATTACACATCAAATTATACTTGATATATAAGTTTAATTGAAAATTATATATCAGAATTAGAAAAATTATGAGATATAAATATTACAAAACTAAATAAAGAATTAAACCAAATCAAAGAAAATAAAATTATAGCAAAAGAAAGACAAAAAGACAAAATTCAAAGAAATAAACAGAAACAAATAGAACAAGTTAATACTTCAGATCCTTTTTCAAAATTTTACACTGCTATTGAATATTAAAAAAAATCTAGATTTCATAAAATCTAGATTTTTTTATTTTAAAATTTCTTTTTATTTCAAATACCCACTTGCAAATTTATTCGTAAGAGCAATAAATTCAGCTGGATTTTCAAGTTCTCCTCATTCAAGTAGAATTGCTTGAGAATAAGCATATTTAATTGCATCAGATAATTTTTCTGATTTAATATCTGTATCAAGTTCTTTTTTCATCAAATCAACTAGTGAATTCTTTGGATTAAGCTCTAATATTCTTTTTTGAGCTGGAACAGCTTGCCCCATTGCTTTCATCATTTTTTCCATTTGTGGATCAATTCCTGTTTTTGGAGTTTTAAGAGCTCAAAGAGCATTTCAAAGTTTATCATTGAAAACTACATCTTCTATTTTATCATCTCAAATTGTAGATTTAGTTAAATCAAAAAGTGATTTAAATTCTTTTTTCTTCTCTTCTTGTTTTTTTGTTTCTTCTTCTGTTTTTTCTTCTAGTTCAATATCTTCAGTTGTAATATTTACTAATTTAGCTCATTTATATTCATTAAATCCTTGAACAATAAATGAATCGATAGGATCAGTCAAAGCAATTACATCAATATTTTTTTCTTTAAATTGAGCCAAGTATGGTGAAGCTAAAGCTTCTGACATTGATTTAGCTATTATATAATAAATAGATTTTTGTCCTCACATAGCCTCTCATGAAGAAGAAGAATCTGATTTTTCAGTTTGTTCTTGTTCTTTCTCCTTTAGGAGAGAGTTAGAGAGAGGAGCTTTTTCTAAATACTCATCAAGACTAATTAATTTAGACTCATTTATAGAATTAAATAAACTAACTTCAGCTATAGATTCTTTTAAATCAGCATCATAGTGAATTCATTCTTTTAAAATCTTTCCATAGTTTTCCCAGAATTTAAGATAATCTTCTCTACTGTTTTTTAATGATTTTTTAAGTTCTCAGATTACTTTTTTAGTAAGTCCTTTTTTAATTTTATCTAGTGAAACATTATCTTGTAACATTTCTCTACTAATATTTAAAGGTAAATCAGAAGTTTCAACTACTCATGAAACAAATCTCATCCAAACAGGTAGAAGTTCTTTTGCATTTTCTAAAATCAAAACATTTTGAACATAAAGTTTTGGTCCATATTCTAGATTTGGATTAGTTAAATCTTGATACATATTTACTTCTTTTGGAGAAAAAAGTATAGATTTATATGATACCATTCACTCAACATTATTATGCATTGCAAAAAGTGGTTCATTCCAATCATTTGAAACTGTTTTATAAAATTCTGTATATTCTTCTTTTTTAATTTCTGATTTTGATTTTTTCCAAATAGGTTTTGTTTTATTTACTTGTTCAAAACCCATTACTTTTGGTTCTTTTTTTATTTCTTCTTCAGTTCTAGAATCATACTCTTTCATCATAATTGGAACTCCAACATAATTTGAATATTTTTTAACTAATTCTTTTAATTTCCAATCTTCTAAAAATTCTTTTTCATCTTTTTTAACAAAAATAGTGATTTTTGTTCATCTCTCAGATTTATTAGATTCTCAGATTTCATAACCAGTTTTTCAATCAGAAATCCATTTAGAAGCTTTTTCTCAAGCTTCTTTTGATTCAACTTCTATTTTATCTGCAATCATAAAAGCAGAATAAAAACCAACTCAAAATTGTCCAATTAAATTATTTTCTGTTTCATCTTTGGCTTTTTTAAGTTTTTCAATAAATTCTTTAGTACCAGATTTTGCAATTGTACCAAGATTTTTAATCATATTTTCTTCACTCATTCAAATACCATTATCAGTAATAGTAATTATTCATGCTTTTTTATCTGATTCTATTTTTATTTCAAACTTTTCACCTTCTTTCAAATAATCAGAATCAGTCAAACTTTTAATTCTAGCCTTATCTATTGCATCAGCAGAATTAGAAACTAATTCTCTTAAAAATATTTCTTTATTAGAATAAATAGAGTGAGTCAAAAGCTCCAAAACTCTACCAGTTTCTGCTTCAAAATTGTGTTTTTTAGTCATTGTCTTTATTATTAAATAGTAAAATACTAGCACTTAAATATTTTATGTGCTAGTATTTTATAGTTTTTTAATTTTTAGTCAAGAATTTTTTAAATTTTTTATTTATTTATTTATTTATTTATTTATTTGTTTATTTGTTTATTTGTTTATTTGTTTATTATTTATTTGTTTATTTGTTTATTTGTTTATTTGTTTATTATTTATTTGTTTATTTGAGCTTAAATTTCATAAAATTTTTGATTTATTCCATGTAAATGTATCTTTAATTCAAGATTCTATAAACATATTTTGTAATGTAGAATCTCTTAAGTCTGCTCATCTATCTCATTGAAACATTACATAATTAAGAGGTTTATCAACATTACCAGTAATCATTTTATTCATAAATTCAACTAATAATTTTTTAGCTTGAGAACTAAATAATCAACATTTTCATTTTGAACTACTTGAGTCACTTGGAGATTCTCAGAATTTACCATTAGATATATCAATATTACCAGCAGAGAATCCTTCAATTTGTATTTTTCATAGCATCATTTCTTTTATAAAAAAATCTGTATATGTTTGAGGAATTAAATCAAATCAGATTTTACCTAAGAATTCTAGATTTTTCTTTTGAATTTCTTGTTTTTCTTTTAATTCATTATTTTTTTCATTAAATATTTTACTTTCAGGATTATCAAAAAACTCTTTTATCTTGTTTGCTGCTATTACCAATTCTTTTATTTTTTCAATTAAAACTTTAATTTCTTTATCAACTCTAATTATTTCATTTTTTTCATTTTCTGTTCTATCTCTTTCTGGTATCTTATTTAATCTATCCAAATCAACACCCAATTTATTCAACTTATCTCAAGTATCTTTTATATCAAGTTTTATAGTTTGTAGTTTTCTTCTATTTTCAATAATTTCTTTAGTATTATCCATTCATTGCATTTCAGTTTCCAATTTATATCAATTTGAATTTACAAAAAATGCTTTTGGTGGAATTTCTGAAAAATCAACCATTTTATCTCAAAATATAAATTTATCTCAATTTTTATCAATTCAATCAGTTCATCAGAAAAAGTTTTCTATTTCTTTATTTCTAATCAAAGATCCTGTAGCAATTTCATTACTCTTATAAATACTTTCAATATCAGAACCAATATTTTCCAATTTCTGCAACAACAGTCCACTTCAACTATTTCAACTTACACTAGCTAAAGTCTCCAAGAATTGATAAGTTTCCTTATATTTTCAACCTTTTTTTGCCTCAATTAATATCTTTTTTAGATTATTTCATTCCAACATTTTTTCAATAATAGAATCTGCTATTTTATCAATATCATTAACCTTTTCAATAATAATATTCCCTTTTTTATCTGAAATATTTTTTAATCATTTATCAATTGAACCCAATAATTCATTTATCACTGGACTATCATGATTCAACTTCACCCCTTCAACAAATTTCTTCATTGATTTTATAATAGATTCAGATTTTTCTTTTTTTTCCTGCTCTTTTTTTAATTCCTCTAAAACTTTTTCTTGTTTATTTAAATATACATTTTTCTCCTTTCTTTCTTCTTCTCTTTCTCTCTTTCTTTCTTCTTCTTCTCTTTCTCTCTTTCTTTCTTCTTCTTCTTCTCTTTCTCTCTTTCTTTCTTCTTCTTCTTCTCTTTCTCTCTTTCTTTTTTCTTTTCTTTTTCTTTTTCTTTCTTCTTCTCTTTCTCTCTTTCTTTCTTCTTCTTCTTCTCTTTCTCTCTTTCTTTCTTCTTCTTCTTCTCTTTCTCTCTTTCTTTCTTCTTCTTCTTCTTCTTCTCTTTCCCTCTTTCTTTCTTCTTCTTCTCTTTCTCTCTTTCTTTCTTCTTCTTCTCTTTCTCTCTTTCTTTCTTCTTCTTCTCTTTCTCTCTTTCTTTCTTCTTCTTCTTCTCTTTCTCTCTTTCTTTCTTCTTCTTCTCTTTCTCTCTTTCTTTCTTCTTCTCTTTCTCTCTTTCTTTCTTCTTCTCTTTCTCTCTTTCTTTCTTCTTCTCTTTCTCATTTCTGATTTTTGGCTTTATCTTCTTTATTTATTAATATATTTTTTATTATTTTATCATTCATCTTATTAAGATCTTTTAAATCTGAATTTGATGCTATATCATTTAATTTCTCAATCTTTTTTGAATAATACTCAAGTTCAGATAAACTTAAATCTTCTATTTTTAATTTTTTAATTTCTAATATCTCAGAATCTTTATTATCTCAATTTTCTATAAAACCATTCTCTTTCATATAACTTATAAAATCATCTATAGATTCTTTATCAGGAAATATTTGATCTCAATCAAATTCATCATCTATATAGTTTTTAAATTCTCAGGATTCTATCAAATCATAAACTAATTCTCTTTGATTATCTGTAATACTTCAAGATAAAAATAATTTCTTAAATTCATTATATCAATTTTTATCTCAAAAATTATCTTCTAAATTATTTAATGCATTTAGATCTTCTATTAATTCTTCTTTTAAATCATTCAAAATAATTTTAGATTCCCCAATAACTGATTCTTTATTTTCTTTAATTTTTTGTTTAAATTCAGCTATTTCTTTAAAAGCCTCCTTTTGTAATAAACTATCAGTTATTTGTGATTTTACATCATCTTTTAAGTCACCTAAAAGAGCTGAAGTCTCTAATCCTTCAGCTTCTTCAGATATTTGTTTAATATCTTCTTGTGATGTAGAGAATCATTCAAAACCCATAAAAAAAGAGGTTAGTTACTATACTACCTCTATTTTATCATATTTTTTAATTACATGCAAAAAATTAGAAACTTTTTATCCTCATACCTTTTCTAAACGATCTTTCCGTTTTCATATAACCCCATCTAATCTTTTTATATCTGCATCTAGCTTTTTCATATTCTTCTCCCGTTGCTTTTTATATTCCTCCCGTTGTTTTAGAAATTCCTCTCTTCTCCTCTTCTCTTCCTCCCATTTCCTATCCTCCTCCTCTCTTCTCCTCTTCTCCTCCTCCTCCCATTTCCTATCCTCCTCCTCTCTTCTACTCTTCTCCTCCTCCCATCACCTCTTCTCTTCCTCCCATTTCCTATCCTCCTCCTCTCTTCTCCTCTTATCCTCCTCCTCTCTTCTCCTATCCTCTTCCTCCCATCACCTCTTCTCTTCCTCCCATTTCCTTTCCT
>Ga0256827_10002570_pt1 | contig 11627 bp, 10 predicted proteins | sample CV84metaG_FD_185977 | JGI IMG/M metagenome (GOLD analysis project Ga0256827, IMG submission 185977) | Hydrothermal vent microbial communities from East Pacific Rise, Pacific Ocean - CV84 | ecosystem: Environmental > Aquatic > Marine > Hydrothermal vents | place: Pacific Ocean: East Pacific Rise... | reverse complement strand
CAACTCTTAGCCCCTAGAACATCTATCCCTTTTTGCTCTATTAGTCTATTTTTGGCATTACCAAGTTGAGTAGACATATTGGCATTGGCTTGACCAATTAAAGAGACCATATTTACTGATTTTTGTTTAAAAAACTGCTCTATCAGGTAAGTTTTACCAATTCTACGACGACCATAAACAGCAATCATCTCTGCTCGATTAGAATTTAAAGCTTCGGTTAAAACATTCTGTTCTTTTTCTCTTCCTATCATCATTTAACCTTTATAAAAATAAATAAGTACCTTTTTAATAGACTTATTTATTATTATAGCATTATAAAAATAAATATCATACATCTGTTTTTTCCAAGCCATAATAGGTTATTTGATGATTATTTGGTTTTAATTCAATCTTGTGAGCAATCATTTGCAACTTCTTTGAATTTTTCTATCAATTTTTGATTTTTTCTATTTTTTGAACCATATAATCTTGCAGAAAAAACGGTTATTATCTCTAAAACATCTTCTGCTAAAGTATCTTCTCCTCGATTTATAACAATAACTTTTACAACGAAAACCTCTGTTATTTAATTAAAAGTTTATAGTTCCACTATTATCAATATTTTCAATATTATTCTTGGCATTAATGGTTTTGTTATTAATGGTCTGGTTCACTGTTCCCCCTGAAATATGAGCTATACCATTAACATCTCCATTAATTGTCATATTATTACTATCTTGTTCAATTCTTTTGCTCTCTTCTTCTCCCACAATATCTGCAATAGAAAAATCTTCAACCTCATCACTACGGGTCAAAAATTCAGGAATACTCTTTTGAGAGAAATGATTGGCAATAACCTCTACCTTGGCTTGTTTAAATGAGTTAACCAATGAAACACCAGCAACAAAAGAGGAGTAAAATTGAGTAGAGAGAGTTTTTGCACTCTCATCTTCAATAGCACTATTCATTCCTATCACATAATCTATACTTTCTAAAATAGCATCTGCTTGATTTTTAGAGAAACAAGAGTTAAGAAAGACCAATTTTAAATTATTATCTTTGACACTATCAAAAAGTAGTGATAACGCCTCATAAGGGATAATCTTATCTTTTTTGGTATCAGCATCAACCATATACAGCTCTCCACTCTCATTATATCCATGTCCTGCAAAATGCAAAATATGAGGCTGTTCGCTGTTTAATATATTTATCATATCTTTTAATCTTGTAGCAGGTCGATGAATCATCTCTATAGAATCTTTTGTAGAGTATGTTTGAATTGCCATCTGCACACCTCTAATCTCTTCATCTAAATTTAAATCTAAAGATGGATTTGCTGACATAAATAGTATTTTTAATTTCATTTTTTTCCTATATCTTTTATGATTTTGTAAAACTTAAAGTCTGAGTAACTGTTCCACCAGAAACATTAGCAATACCATTTACATCTCCATGAATATTAATGGTAGTTCCACTATTTGAAGATTTTTCAGCAAATGCTTTCTCAAAATCTTTGATAACATCAGCAGAAGCCACACGGATACTCTCTCCTACTCTATAATAGACTGTTCCCTTTTTATCTGTACCATTTTTGAGTTTTAAATCTTTTGAGAGTGAGATAAGTCTACCATGGGGTTTAACTGAAAAAACAAGTACATCTCCACCATCATATTCAATTCCCTCCATTTCTAAATATAAAAATTCAGCTTGTGAATAGTTATTAAGATTTTGTAAAAGCTCTTTTATAAATTTATTGGGCATTCCTATATTAGGAACTTTAAAATTAAAAAACTTTTTATTTTCATCCTCTACTCCAATAATCAAATAGGCTGTTTTATCAATAGAATCCACATCCCCATTGGCAAGTGCCAACATATCTTTGATAAACTCCCCTTTTAAATCCTCTTTTTTATACCACTCTCTTTTAAAATCTACTTTTGCGTTTTCACCTTGGTCTATTATTATTTGTAATTCTTCTGTTGTCATCATTTTTTCCTAAAATTATATTTTAGATTTATGATATACAAAAGAGAATAAAATAGATATAAAAATTAAAAAAAATTCAATATTTTTTCATAGAAAGAGTGATTATATGTGTATGCTACGCACTTATAGAGAATAGATATTTACTCTTTCCAAGAACTAAACCAATTAAGATAAATTTTTCATCTATTTTAAATGCCAAATAAACATATTTAAACAAAAAAAATGATATAATGTTTTTTAATGTTTAATCGGAAAAAGGGGTTTAAAATTATGAAAGATATACTAAAAGGTTCATTCATTATATTTATATTTAAGGTATTTGGAGCAATTTCACTCTTTTTAACTTATATTCTAATACCTAGATATTATGGAGTTGAAACTTTTGGTATTTTTAATCTTATATTTGCAACACTTATGATAGCAACTGTTGTTTCACGTATTGGATTAGATACCTATGTGGTTAGGGTTATACCATCTCTAGAGAGACAGAATAAAGAGATTTCTCTTTTTTTGAAAACTGTAATAAAAATTTTAATAATAACAAGCCTACTAGTTACAACTACTGTTTTTTTGGCTTCTGATTTTATAAATAACTATATTTTTAAATCTATTGATGCATCAAATTACCTTGTAGGATTACTATTTATGATATTTCCCTATACACTTTTTAATGTATTAGTTGAAGTTCTTAGAGGCTTAGATGAGATAAAATTTTATGCCCTCTTTAGAAATTTATCTCAAAATTTTTCGATTGCAGTTCTATTAATAGTTAGTATAGTTACTGCAAAACTATATGACCCTATCTATATTTTATATTCAGCTATTCTATTTATAACACTGTTACTTATTATTGTACTTTATAAATTTCTAAAAAAAAGAGATATTACTATTCTTCAAAAAGGAAAATATAACAAAAAAATTTTAAAACACTCATACCCAATGTTTTTAGCAGCATCTGTTATGTTTTTAATGAGTTATGTTGATAGTTTTATGATTAGCTATTATCTTGATGAGTACCAAGTTGGTATCTACAACGCCTGTATTAGTCTCTCTTTAATGCTAACCTTTATTCCTATGGCAATTGGAGGTTATATCTCTCCTAAAATTTCAAAAGCATATTCAGAAAATAATAGCAAAGAGATAAAAGATATTTTTAAACACTCAATAAAAATTATCTTTATAGTAACATTGCCACTTTTTTTAATAATGTTTATATTTGCTGATTTTTTTCTAAATCTTTTTGGAGAAGCTTTTACTGTTGCCACAACTACGCTACTTATAACAAATATTGCATTTTTATCAGAAGCCCTAACGGGACCAGTTGGATTTATTCTAAATATGACAGATAATCAACACACCTTTATGAGAATCCTTATAGTTTCACTTATTATTAATATTCTTTTTAATGCTCTGCTAATTCCTATATATGGCATTAATGGTGCAGGAGTTGCAATTTTACTCTCTATGTTTTTTTGGACAATTACAAGCTTGATTGTCTTAAAAAGAAAAGGTATCATATAATGATAAATATTAAATTGATACTTTTTTATACCCTTGGTTTTACTGTCTTCTATTTAGAACCTATTCCAATGGGTGGGTTAACCTTTGGAATCATATGGAAACTGATACTTATGTTTACCATATTTCTTCCTATACTATATAAAACACTACAATCTAAATATATAGAGATGTTTGCCCTATTTGCCATACTATTTGCATTTAAGGTTCTATTGAGTTATAGCTCTATGGACTATCTTATTGAGACATTAACCGTCTTTTTTAAAATATTAATGTTTCCAATGTTATATCTATACTTTACGAATAAATTTGAAAAACCAACATTAATATTTTTAGCCAAACACTTTGCTATCCTCATTATTTTGATGTTTATTCCTTACCTCTTAGGAGTATTAGAACCATTTGGAGAAGGTTATAAGTTAGAAGCATATGGACTAGAGGGACAGTATGGTTTAATTGGACCATTTATACGACCACATACAGCTTCTATCTCTATCTCTTTTGCAATGATTATCATTACTTCTCATATAAAAATAGAGAATTCTAGTATTCAAAATTTATTTTATATAGCACTTATAGTTCTTGGTTTTTATGAGTTATTAGCTACTTATGTTAGAACAGGTATAGCCATATATCTATTGATTCTATTCTATCTTTATATTCAAAACATAAATCTAAAAAAGATATTTTTAATAATATTAACTACTACTATACTAGGAGCAGTAAGCCTCTATTTAATTTCTACTAATGAAGTTGTACAGATGAGACTTAAAGATCAAAATAAATATGATAAAAGTGGAGATGTAGGTTCAGGAAGAGTCATATTTTGGAAAACAGCTATTAATGGTTGGCTAAATGATGACCCAAGTGTAATATGGATTGGTTTAGGAGAAGAGTATGGGAAAGATAAGATGGAGAGAGTTACAGGTATGAGAATCTTTGCACACAATGAATTTGTTCAAATACTACAACAAGAAGGTCTTGTAGGGTTTACTCTTTTTTTATCTTATCTATTTTTAATAAATAGATTTATAGGACGACATAGAGACTCTCCATATTATCTTTATGCAAAAATTATCTTTATGGGTATGTTACTAGAGATGATGCTTCAAGGTGGGTTCTATTTTAATATGGTTCTATTTTTAAGTATCTATCTTTCACTTTTAAAAATAGATTATATAGAAGAGATAGAAAAAGAGCAACAAAATTTACAAACAGAGGTTAAATATGCCTAAAAAAACATTACTTATAACTCCTCAGTTGGCATCAAAAGGTGGAGTTAGTGCCTTTTGGAACGCCCTACTCATTTCATTTAAAAATTTTAACGATATCTATTTTAAAACAATAGAAATTGGAGGACATGGAAAAAATATATTTGGTATATTTGGAGATATGTGGAGAGTTCATAGAATAGATAAAAGAGAGATTTCTTTAGCTATTGTCAATCCTTCTCTTTTAAATAAAAGCTTTTTTAGAGATGGAATATTCAGTAAACAACTTAATTATAAAAATATTCCATTTATAGTTTTTTTTCATGGATGGGATAAAGATTTTGAAAAAAAAGTAGATAAGAGCTATAAAAACTTTTTTTTAAACTCTTTTGCTCATGCTCGAACTATTTTTGTCTTATCACCTGAATTTAAAAACAAAATTATTGAGTGGGGATATAAAGGTCAAATAGTAGTTGAAACAACCATGATTGATGATAGCTTACTAAAAGAGTTCCATTTTGAAAAAAACTTTGAAAAAAAAGAGCAAGAGAAGATAGTTAAAATTCTATTCTTAGCACGACTAGAGAGAGAAAAAGGAATTTTTGAGATGATAGAGGCATTTCAAGAGTTATCTAAAGATATTAAAAATATAGAGTTAACCATTGCAGGAGATGGTAAAAACTTTAAAGAGATTAAGAGAATGGTACAGAACAAAAGCTCTATCCATATTATAGGAGAGGTTGAAGGAGAAAAAAAGATAAAGCTCTTTAGAGAGAGCCATATTTATTGTCTTCCTAGTTACAGCGAAGGTCTACCTATATCTGTATTAGAAGCCATCTCATTTGGCTTACCTGTTGTTACAACAAAAGTAGGCGGATTAAAATATTTTTTTCAAGATGAAAAAATGGGAAAATTGATTAAAGAGAAAAATTCTACTCAACTCAAAGATGCCATATATGAACTCTTATTAGATAAAAATTCAATAAAAGAAATAGCAAAATTTAATTTTGACTATGGTCAAAAGTATCTTACAAATACCGTCATGGCAAAACGACTCTACCCCTATATAAAAGAGAAAAAATAAAAAATGAAAAAAGAACTTATAAAAAATTATCTAATAAAAGATGAATTATTAACTTATGACCCTTATGATGTCTGGAAAACAGATACAGGAAGCAATATAAAAAAAGTTTATTACAAACATAAATATTTAGGTCTGCTTCCTGCAGGAGCTTTAACAATATATGATACATATATAAACAACTCTTTTAGAGTAGGATATAAAAAACAAGAATATCCAATTGTAAGAGCCCAAGCTGTACTAACACTACTTAATCTATATGAAGAAGAAGAGAATATTCTCTATTTGGAGTATGCTAAAAAACATATAGATTGGCTCTTAGAACATAGTTCAAAAGGGTATAGTGGATACTGCTGGGGAACAGGATTTAAAATAGTCATCTCAGACACTCTTATTTATGATAAAAATGTACCTTTTAGTACCAATACTCCTTATATATTGGAAGCCTTTCACCACTATTATCAGTTGACAAAAGAACCACAGAGCTTAGAAGTAATTAAAAGTATTTATAATTTCTATGAAAAAGATATTCTAATTTTAGAAGAAGATGAAAATATCTTAATAACCTCTTATGGACCATTTAAAGATAGAGTAGTCACAAATGCGGTAGCTTATACCATGTATTCATACTCTATATTCTATAACTATTTTGATAATAAAAAGTATATTACAAATAAGATAAAAAAAATGCATAATTTTATACTTTCGGTTCAACAAAAAGATGGCTCATGGATGTATGCACCTTATGATAATAATAGCTTTATCGACTGCTTTCATAGTGCATTTATTATTAAAAACCTTATTAAAACAGCAAAAAATACACCTATAGAGATAGAGTATAAAATTATAGAAGAGGGATATAACTACATTATAAAAAACTTTTATGATAAAGAAAATCATCTTTTTAAAAGATTTTCTCTCTCTAATAAACCTTCACTTATTAAATTTGACCTATATGATAATGCAGAGATGCTCTATTTGGCAAAACTAATGAATGATATTCAACTGGTAAAGAAGCTTGAAAAAAGTATTCAAAATTTTCAATACAAAGAGTCTATATACTCTGTAATTGAACTGTTTGGAAAGAAAAAAAACCCCGATACATTAAGATGGGCAGTAATGCCATATCTATTAGCAGAGAGCTTGTAATGAGAAAAATAAAACTAATTATTTACTATCTTATAATCTCTAAATTACCGCACTCTAGATATGGAATACTCTTTAATACCATTCGTTGTTGGTATGTCTCTAATATTTTAAAAATTATGAAAAAAGATAAAAATAACTATTTTGAAAACAATGTATATATTGGAGATGCAACAAAAGTTACGATTGGTCAGCATTGTCACATTAATGAAAATTGCTTTTTACAAGGTGTAACTATAGGAGATTATGTACTCATTGCACCTAATGTATCTATTCTAAATTCAGGACATGAATATGCAGATAGAAGAGTGCCAATTATACTACAAGGAGATACAGCAGAAGAGAACCCTGTAATAGAAAATAATGTTTGGATAGGTAGAAATGTTGTAATTATGCCTAATATTAGAGTTAAAGAAGGAAGCGTTGTTGGTGCAGGTGCAGTGGTAACCAAAAATGTAAAATCTTTTACCGTAGTGGGTGGTGTTCCTGCAAAATTAATAAAAGAGAGAAAATAATAGTATGTGTGGAATCGTAGGAAGTATTAATCAACCTTTTGAAAAGAGTATTTTAGAACTCATTTCTCATAGAGGTCCAGATGATAGTGAACTTATTACTTTAAATATCAAAGAGAACAGACTCTGTTTGGGTCACAGCCGACTATCAATTCAGGATTTAACTATGGCAGGGCATCAACCTATGTACTCTGCTGATAAAAAATTTATTGTTGTTTTTAATGGAGAGATTTATAACCATTTAGATCTAAGAGAGAGACTTACAAATATAAGTTTTAATGGTCACTCTGATACAGAAACAATTGTAAACTATATGGCAAAATTTGGAATAGAATCAATTAAAGATTTTAATGGAATTTTTGCACTTAGTCTGCTTGATATAGATAATCAAAAGCTATATTTAGCTCGTGATAGATTTGGAGTAAAACCTGTTTACTACTATAACCAAAAAAACAAATTTGTTTTCTCTTCTGAAATAAAACCTATTTTAAAAATTGTAAAAAATTTTAAACTCGACATGAATGCAGTAAATGAGTATTTTACTTTACGTTACAATCCTTCTCCAAAAACAGCTATAAAAGAGATTTCAAAGTTATATCCAGGAGAAGTTTTAGAGTATGACCTACAAGATAAAAATTTAACAACTATTTTTAATATTAACAAGTCACTTATTCCAAATATAAAGATAGAAAAAAATAGAAGTGAAGAGTATTGGGTTGATGCCCTAAGTGAAACATTAGAGTCTGCTATAGAGAGACAGATGCTATCTGATGTAGAAGTGGGTAGTTTTCTTTCAGGTGGACTAGACTCTGCTCTTATTACATCTATTGCTTCTAAATATACAAAAAATAGAATAAAAACTTTTTGTATCGGTTTTGATGGTTCAGAAGAGTTTAACGAGAGCAAAGATGCTAGAAGAAGTGCAGAGATTTTAGATACAGAGCATTATGATATTATTGCTAATGCTTCAGAGTATATGAAAAACTTAGAAGAGTCAACCTATATTAATGAAGAACCAAATGGAACAGAGAACACTTTTGCTCAATATGAGATAAGTAAACTTGCCTCTAAATATACTAAAGTTGTATTAGCAGGACAGGGTGCAGATGAAATTTTTATGGGTTATGGAAAATATAAAGCTGAAGAGAAGAGAGATAGATACCTACCTTTTATAAAAATAGCTAAACAGTTTAACCTTTTATTTAAACATCCTAAATTTCATAAAATGCAACGAGCATTATATGCACTAACGGAAAAGAATGAATTAAAACGATTTGAAAAAATTTATACTGTTTTTACAGAAAAAGAGAGAGAGATTCTTCTACCATCTCATTTTTCTAAAACAGGAACAGAACTCAACTACTTTTACAATCTTATTCCAAAAGAATTAAGCTCCTTAGATAAAATCTCTATACTAGATACATATACCTCTTTAAGTGATGAGCTTTTGATGTATGGAGACAAGATGACTATGGCGACTTCGGTAGAGATGCGTGTTCCTTTCTTAGATAATGATGTTGTAACTCTAGCCCAAAAGATACCAAACCATTACAAAATAAAAAATGGTGTACATAAATATATTTTAAAAGAGGTAGCAAAAAAATATTTACCAGACGAAATTATATATAGAACAAAAAAAGGTTTTGATATGCCAAGTTTAGAGTGGTTTCAAGGAGATTTAAACAGTGAAATCATGAAACTCTTATCTTCAGATAAGTCACTTATTACTAATTTCATAGAGAAAGATGAGATTATAAAAATAATTTTAAATTATAAAAATAAAAAAGAGTTTGATGTAAGAAAAGTCTATCTTCTTATGAATATAGAGCATCTACTTCAACTATTATCAAAAAACAATAAGAAGCATTTATGAAACTAATTCAAAAAAATATTAATAACTATATAGATATAGAGTTGTTGCCTATATTTGCAACAGAAAATTATTTAAAATCAAAAAGCAATCTATATGGTTGGTTTATTAATGATAAATTTATAATACCATTTACCATAGATAAAAAATTCATATTTAAAAGGCTCATTTTTAGCAATGAAACCATCTATTTAGATAAAACAATAACTGTAGAAGATGAAAAGATATTTTTAAATGAAATAGTAGCTTACTGTAAAAAAGATAACATTTGTGATTTTATCTACAAAGCACAAGCAAATACTGTTTTTAATACCTATCCAGATAAATCTGATTATATAGAGTGGGGAACATATGAGTCCCAATTAAATATAACACTAGAAGAGACATTCTCTAAATTTCGCTCAAAAGATAGAAATATTATAAGAAAAGCAATTAAATCTAATGTTACAGTAAGAGAGACCAAGAATATAGAAGAGGTTTATAAAAATATAAAAGAGACTTTTATACGACAAAATAGCCTTCTATTTCCAAGCTTAGAATATCTTGAGAAACTACAGAATAATTTATGTAAAAATATTGCTTTTTTCATTGTAGAGAAAGATAACGAGATTCAAGGGTCTGCTATTATTATTTATAATAAACAACGAGCTTTTTATCTTTATGGTGGAAGTATTCCTAGACCAATAAATGGTAGTATAAACCTGTTACAATATAGAATTATAGAATTTTGTTATAAAAATAAAATTCAATATTATGATTTAATGGGTGCAAGACTTTGTATTGAAAAAGAGTCTAAATTTGAAGCTATTCAGAAATTCAAAAGTAGATTTGGATCAAGATTAAAAAAGGGATATGCCTTTAGAGTAATTATAAATCCTTTAAAATTTAAACTCTTTACTATTCTTGTTTCAAAATATTTTAAATTAAAAGGAAGTCAATATCTAGACCCTATAGATAGCATAAGGAGATGTAATGAGCAACATACTTCTAACCTTTGACTATGAACTATTTTTTGGATCAAATATAGGTACACAAAAGAGATGTATTATTGAACCCAGTAGAAAAATAATAGAACTATTAGGAAAATATCAGATAAAAGCCACATTTTTTATAGATTCTGGGTATCTCTTGAAACTTCAAGAGTATAAAAATAGATACCCTCAAATAGAGAAAGATTACAACAAAGTAATCTCTCAAATAGAGAGACTAAACAAAGAGGGGCATGAGATACAGTTACATATACACCCTCATTGGGAAGATAGCTATTACAATGGGAAAAAGTGGATAGTAGATACAACTCGATATAGACTTCATAATTTCTCAAAAGAAGAAGTTGAAGATATTGTCTATAGATATAAAAAAATTTTAACCGATATTATTGGAGATAATATTTTTGCTCATCGTGCAGGTGGATGGTCTATTCAACCTTTTTCATACATAAAAGATGCTTTTAAAAAAAATAATATTTGGCTAGATAGCACACTATTTGAAAATGGAAAAAATAGTAGTGCTACCCACTATTTTAATTTTGAAAATATTCCTAATAAAACTGAATGGAATTTTGAAAATGACCCAACAAAAGAGGATAGTAGTGGTTTTTTTAAAGAGATTCCAATAAGTGCATATAGACTCTCTCCAATCTTTTTTTGGAAACTGGTCTATTTTAAGAAGTTTGGTGGAAAGAAACATAAAAATTTTGGAGATGGTTCTGCTACAGGTGGTTCAAAACTAGACAAATTAAGAATGCTTACACAGTATACCAATAGCGTTGTCTCTATGGATGGTTACAAAATCTCTTTTTTAGAGAAAGCATATAAGAGTTTTCTAGAAAAAAAAGATTGCAATAATTTTGTAGTTATAGCACATCCAAAATCAATGAGTGAATACTCTCTAGAAAAACTTGAAATATTTATCAAAAATAATATTCATAAAAATTTTACAACCTATAAGGAGATTTAACAATTATGTATAAAATAATCAATAATTATAAAATTAATGCATTCCAATCAAAAGAAGAATTCTTAGATAGAATTATTAATGAAAAAAAAATTTTAATTGCTATGAATGCAGAAAAAATTGTAAAAGAAGATAATGTTTTAGTTGATATTGTTAATAGAAATATTGGTTATCCTGATGGATTTGGAGCAGTTATTGCATTACGAAGTAAAGGAGCAAAAGCAATTAAAATTCCAGGGAGCGAATTTTGGTTAGATATTATTAAAAAGTTCAATAATAACAGAAGTTTTTATTTAATTGGTTCTACAGATAAAGTAATAGAAAATACTGTATCAAGATTGGTAAAAGAGTATCCAAATATTAATATA
>Ga0256827_10002569_pt1 | contig 11629 bp, 12 predicted proteins | sample CV84metaG_FD_185977 | JGI IMG/M metagenome (GOLD analysis project Ga0256827, IMG submission 185977) | Hydrothermal vent microbial communities from East Pacific Rise, Pacific Ocean - CV84 | ecosystem: Environmental > Aquatic > Marine > Hydrothermal vents | place: Pacific Ocean: East Pacific Rise... | reverse complement strand
GTTTTGGTTTTGGAATAAGTCTTAAAGTTATCTCTGAAAGAACTGCTAATGTTCCCTCTGATGCTACTAAAATACCACTTATGTTATATCCTGCAACATCTTTAATCGTTCTTTTTCCAGCTTTAATGATGTCACCATTTGGTAAAACTGCCCGTGTTGCCATAACATAATCTTTTGTTATTCCATACTTTGCAGCTCGCATACCACCAGCATTTTCACTCACATTTCCACCTAATGTTGAATACTCTTGACTTGCTGGATCTGGTGGATAGAAAAGTCCTATCTCCTCCACTTTTCTTTGTAAATCCATATTTATAACCCCAGGTTGAACAACTGCTACCATATTTTTCACATCAATCTCTAAGATTTTATTCATATGTTTTTCCATAGCAAGAACCACTCCCCCACTACTTGGTAATGCTCCACCTGTAAAACCACTTCCTGCACCACGAGGGACTATAACTATTTTATGTTCATTACAATATTTCAAAATATTACTAATATCTTGTTCATCTCTTGGAAAAATAACTGCATCTGGGTGAAAATGTTCACGTGTTGCATCATAAGAATATGCAATAAGATGAGCTTTATCACTATAAATATTTTCATCACCTACAATTTTTGTCAAATGTTGTATATGTTTAAAATCTATCATTTTTCATCCTTTATTTCTAAATTTTCATTTTTGGAATTATATTTTTTTAAAAGTTTCAAATAATAACTTTCATAATTATTGATTTTATCACTTCCTTCTCCCCACCAGTTAGCTTCTATCTCCTTGACTCTTGAATAAAAAGGTAACATTATTTTTTTTTGTTTTAAAGGTGCATCACTAATATTTAAAATTACAAAACTTTTTGCATCGATAGTATAAAGTTTTTGATTTATATATATAAATATAATACCGATAGAACTACTTTTGACCATATCATCAAAATCCTCTTTTAATGGAGTTGGATGCCCATTTAAAGATAGTATTGCAGTAAATATATCTGGATGGAGCCACTGAACTTTTATATTTTTACTAATACGATAATATATATCTTCCTCTGGAGCTATTAAAAGAGCCCTGCTATATCCAATACCAAGAATAGCCATATCTCCAATTTTAACACTCCAATCACCTGTTGGTAATGCACTATTTACACCCTCTGTAAACTTTGTAAGTTTTAAAGTAGCTATCTTTTTTTCTTCATCAAAATCTATTACAACTGCATTTTTTAAAATAGTTGTATGAGATTTTGAAATTTTTTGAACTATAAAACCACTTAAGCCAAGATCTATTCTATCGATATTGATTGTTGCAATAGAACTATCTTTATTTAAAGTTAGAACTGGTTTATGAACAACTACTGCCATAAGCTGTATAGTTAAAATTAAAAATATAAATATTTTTTTCATCAATCTCTTCTCTTATTTAAGTTAATGTGATTATATCAAACAAACCTCATACTAAGCCAATTTTTGATAGAGTTTGTAAATTTATTATTTTAGGAACTATCTTATATGCTACGTCTTTTCGTAATACTCACTTTATCTATCTCTCTTTTTGGAGCAAAAGTTGAACAATACCGCTGGAAAAATGGTGAAATGTTTTTATCATTTTTAGAAAAAAACAAACTACCTTTAAAAGCACTTTATTATAATTTAGATAGAGATGATCAAGTTTTAACAACAGAGATGCATTCAGGTGTTAGATACCAAATTTTAAGAGATGATAATGGTAATATTCAACAAATTCTATTACCTTTAAATAGTGATCTTCAAATTCATATTTACAAAAATAACAATAGTTATAAATTTGAAATTATTCCTATTCTTCTCATAAGAAAGCAAGAAGCTTTAACACTAACAATAACAAGTTCACCAAACTATAATATTTTAAAAGAAACAGGTTCACATAAACTTGCAAAAATTTTTATTTCTGCTTTTAGAAATTCTTTAGATTTTAAAAACAATATTCGTAAAGGGGATAGAATAGTAATGATATATCAACAACTGTATCGTCTTGGTAATAAATTTTCTATGCCTATTTTAAAAACTGCTATGATAGAAATGCATGGAGTAAAACATTATATCTATCTTAATAAAAATGATGAAAAATATTATGATAAAAATGGTCATAGAGCTAAAGGTTTCTTACTTAATGCTCCTGTTAAGGGTGCAAGAATATCATCCTATTTCTCAAAACGTAGATATCACCCTATTCTAAAAAAATGGAAAGCCCATCTTGGAGTAGATTTTGCTGTTAGACGTGGAACTCCTATTGCAGCAGCGGGAAGTGGAAGAGTTATTTTTGCTCATAGAAATGGATCTTATGGTAATCTTATCAAGATTCGTCATAGTGATGGTTATGAAACAAGATATGCACATATGAAATCATTTCGTAAAGGTATTCATAGAGGTAGTTATGTTAAAAAAGGACAAATTATTGGATATGTTGGTACTACTGGTCGTTCCACTGGTCCACATCTTCATTTTGAACTTAGAAAAAATGGAACAGCAATAGACCCACTAAAAGTTGTCCGTGTTTCCACAAAAAAACTTAAAGGTTCACAAAGAAGAGAGTTCTTTAAACTTCGAGATAAATATAATAAAGAGATTCAATATCATCTTCTAAATCAAACAAAATTCAAAAAAATTCCAAAGGTTGAAAGACAATGTTATTTCCAAAACCTACAATAGATTCCATCGAAAAATTAACAAATCCTAAATTTGTTAAACCATTTAAAATCAATTATACACTCAAAAATAAAAAAAAAGTTTGGGAAGCTGTTCAATCACATGATAGTGTTTCAATTCTTATTTATCATACTCAAAAAAGATCTTTTATTTTAGTAAAACAGTTACGAGTTACTGTTCTTCATAAAAATAAAAAAGATGGAATGATGTATGAATTATGTGCAGGTATAGTCGATAAAAACTGCTCTTTAGAACAGATAGCAAAAGAGGAGGTTTTTGAAGAGTGTGGATATGACATAGATATAAATAATTTAGAAAAAATCACTTCTGTATATTCAGCAGTCGGAATTTCAGGATCTTATCAAACACTTTTTTTTGTAGAAGTAGATGATAGCATGAAAGTAAATGATGGTGGTGGTTTAGAAGAGGAAGATATAGAAGTAATTTATCTTAAACTTGAAGATACAAAACAGTTTATGTTTGATGAAAAATATCAAAAAACAACAGGTTCTTTAATGGCACTATATTGGTTTTTTGATAAAAATAGAGCAAAAAATATTATTTTATAGTCAATTTATATATAAAACCTAAAATTAAAAATGTTGATGTTGTCACAAGTCCTAAAGTCCAAAACATAAATTTATCTAATCTTTTACTTAGATTTAACATATCTATTTTAAAAGATGTTTCCATCTTTGACATATCGCCTCTTAAAGATGTTTCCATCTTTGACATATCGCCTCTTAAAGATGTTTCCATTTTTAACATATCATCTTTTAAAGATGTTTCCATCTTTGACATATCATCTCTTAAAGATGTTTCCATCTTTGACATATCATCTTTTAAAGATGTTTCCATCTTTGACATATCGCCTCTTAAAGATGTTTCAATCTTTGACATATCATCTCTTAAAGATGTTTCCATCTTTGACATATCATCTCTTAAAGATGTTTCCATCTTTGACATATCATCTTTTAAAGATATTTCCATCTTTGACATATCATCTCTTAAAGATGTTTCCATCTCTAATATAGATTTTTTTAACTCTTTATTATCCTCTTTTAATTCAAATTTTAACTCTTTTATATCAGATTTTACTTCTTCTCTTGTAGCCATATGTTGAGCATTATGCAATAATAGTTGAATTATCTCTTTTTGAGTTAAATTTCCATCTGTCATATTATTTTCTGATTCTATCATTATATAATTTCCCTTTTCATTTTTATAATTATACTCTAAAATATTTTATCTCTATCCAAACTCAATAGGATCCATATCTATTTCAGCCAAAGATACTTGAGTTGCTTTTATAGCTCGGATAATATCTGTACTTTTTTTTGAACGTAATAATATCTCAAATCTATATTTATCTGCTACCCTTTCAATAGCACATTTTCCAAAACCAACTATCTCTATATTTGGCATTAATAGAAGATTTTTTTGCATCTCTCTCATCTGTGTTTGGGCTTTTGCTCCATTTTTATGTGTAAAAAGAATACGACATAATTTTTTATAAGGTGGGTATAACTCTTGACGAAATAGTTTCTCCTCCTCTAAAAAATCTTCATATCTATCTATATAATGTGTAAAAAAATCTTCATTAAAACTCTGTACTAAAACCACAGCATCTTTGGCTCGACCACTTCTTCCTGAGATCTGTATCAGTGAAGACAATGCTTTCTCTCTTGCCCTATAATCACTCATATTAAGCATATTATCAAGACCTAAAATAACAGCTAAAGTCACACCATGATAATCGTGTCCTTTACTTAACATCTGTGTACCTACTAAAATATCTGTTTCATTATCATTAAATTTTTTGAGTGCTTTTTTTAATTTTGCAGATGTTGTTATTATATCTCTATCAAACTGCTCCACTTTAGCATCTAAAAACTCTTGAGATATATTTTTCACCACTTCAGCAGTTCCTAAACGTGTTGTTGTTAAATTTGAACTTAAACATTTTGAACATATCTGAGGAATAGGTTGAGTGAAATTACAATAATGACATTTTAAAGCCCTACTCTTTTGATGTAAACTCATTCCTATACTACAAAACATACACTCAATAGTATGTCCACAATCTCCACAAATAAGATATTTAAAATTAGCTCTTGTAGGCACAAAAACTATCGCTTGTTCCTTTTTATTCAAAATATTTTGAAGATGTTTTAAAATAATTGGAGATATATTTTCAGTAGATTTTTCATATATAAATTCTTTAGTCGAATGAATATATCCCCCCTTTAACCTTATATAAGGAAACTTAACAAAACTACTTAAAGAGGGTGTTGCACTGCCTAATACAACTCTAATATTTTGCTGTTTAGCAATATATATAGCTAAATCTCTAGCATTATAACGAGGTCTTGAAGATGCTTTATAACTATCATCATGTTCCTCATCAACAACAATAAGTGCTAAATCTTTAATAGGCAAAAAGAGTGCTGAACGAGGACCTGCTATAATCTGTGCTTCACCACTATATATTTTATCCATCGCTTTTCTTTTTTGTAAAGGAGTAAGTTTAGAGTGCCACATAACTACACTCTTCCCAAAATGGTATTGTAATCGTGTGTCCATTTGAGGTGTTAAAGATATTTCAGGCATCAGAAAAATAACTCGTTTTCCCATAGATAAAAAAGTTTCAAAATCTTTCATATATATCTCTGTTTTTCCACTCCCTGTATCTCCAAAAAGAAGAGAAACTTGATGCTTTTCTAAAAATAACAATGTTTCTTTTTGTTTTTCTGTAAGATCTATTTTAGTTGTTATTGCTGAAAAATTATTTTGACTATGTAAAAAAAAGGGTACAAGAATAGAGAGTGCCTCACCCAATGCACAAAAATAATATATAGAGATAAACTTTGCTAACTCTATCTGCTGTTTTGAGTAATAAAAATCGGTTACTTCTAAAATATCATTTGTTTTAAAATTTGGTTTTTCACACTTAACAATAACAACACCATCAACTACTCTATTTCGAAGATTAATTTGAATTTTTCTACCATTATTTAAAGAGTTTAAAGAGGAGTAAGTAAGAGGCTCCAAAGGGGAGCCTAAGATAGATATTAAATAATAGTTCAATAAATTATAATTAATCTACTAATTTTCTACAAGTTTGTTGTGCATCAGTAGAGCCATCACCTCTATCACAACTAAAATTTCCATTATCTGTATTATATGTAAATTCAATAGATAAATTATTGGTATGAAAATAATATTTATCATCTTCTTTTGACCATTTTCCATCTGTATTACCGGAAGTAATACCATAAGTTAAAAGAGTACGACCATCTCCATCACCTGTAAAAAGAATATCATCCCCATCTGGAGTTAATTTAGTTATAAAACTATTATTTCCCTTTATCAACTGACTCTGTCTTTCAGTTAAAATAGCAGAACGAATTGTTGCAACATCTGTCTTTCCTTTAGATATGTCTGCATTGTTTTTAGCAGAACCCATTTTAGGAATAGCCACAGATGCTAAAATACCTAAAATAACAATAACAAAAACAAGTTCAATCATAGTAAAAGCTTTTTTCATCTTTAAAATCCTTTAATATAATAAAACATTCTCAAGATCTCTCTTGAGAATATCTATATAAATTATTGTTTAGTCCAAGTCCAAGTAGCAGGGCTAGAAGATGTAGCTTTTGTACCATTTACATCATATGAACGGTTACCAAGTACAACTGTAAAGTTATGATCGTCACCTGTTGCAATATCAACAATATTTGCTTTATCTGTTGAATTATTATCACCACTATCTGTATAACAGTACTCTTTTGGCCAAGCAATTTGCTCTTCAATAGTAGCTTCTGTATATGCCACATCTGCTGTCTCATCATCAATTGACATATTTGTCCATAAAGATGGTGAAACTGTTCCATTTAAACTAGCATAATATGATTCACATACACCAGCTTTTGCTTTATCTGATACACCCATCATCTTTGGTACAGCAACTGCAGATAAAATTCCTAAAATAACGATAACGAAAATTAATTCGATCATTGTAAAACCAGCTCTTCTCATAAAGAACTCCTTAATAAAAATATAGTTTGGATTACTCTAGTAATCTTAAAGATAATAGTATATAATATATGATTAGATGTCGCTTAATAGATATGGAACTAAAATTGCTTATCTTAATTTATATATTATTTAAATAAAAGGAGATTGACTATGAGTATTGAAATTTCACGTGCACATAGCCTTGTATCAGATGCTTTAGATTATAGAGCTATGCGACAAGATATGATTGCATCAAACATAGCAAATGCTGACACCCCTTTTTATAAACCTCGTGATATTCGATTTGAAGATGCTTTAGCTGCAAAAAAAGAGGAAATTATGGGAGATCAATCACCAAAGTTAGCTCTTGCACAAACAGATGATTCTCATATACCTTTACAAAAAGAGAACTCTTCATATAAGGCAACAACTTTTTTTCGAGATGGACATATGGCAAGAAATGATGGAAATAGTGTAGACATAGATGTCGAAACAACTGAAATGAGTAAAAACTCCGTTATGTTTAATGCCCTTATTAAAGCTGAAAAAAAAGATTCTATGATCTTTAGAAGTGTAATTGAAGCATCACAAAAAACATAAAAATTTAGAATAAGGATAAAATAATGAGTAATTTTCTTAATAGTTTTGATATTAGTGGTTATGGCCTTTCTGCTCAACGTGTCCGTGTAAATACTATATCAAGTAATATCGCAAATGCACAAACAACAAGAACTGAAGAGGGTGGACCATATAGACGTAAACAGGTTGTTTTTAAAGCTATCGATTTTAATGAAAAATTTAATCAAGCTCTTGCTTCAACGACTGATAGTGCTAAATTTGAAGATCCACTCAATGAAGGTAGTTTTGGTAAAACTGTAAATCCAGCTATTATGAGTGTTGTTGTTGATAAAATATCTCGTGATGATTCTGCACCAAAAATGAAATTTGAACCAAACCATCCAGATGCTGATGCAAATGGTTATGTTGCATATCCAAATATTAATCCCGTAATTGAGATGGCCGATTTAGTTGAAGCAACTCGTTCATACCAAGCAAATGTTTCCGCTTTTCAAAGTGCAAAAGATATGGCAAATAACTCTATATCACTACTTCAATAAATTTAGGCTATACAAATGATAAATATTAACTCTCTCTCCCAAACATCTACATCAGAGATGCTCCAAGAACAAAATAATCTATCTAAAACAGATGATAATCTTTTTGCAAAACAGTTAAAATCTGCTATAAATAATGTAAATTCTCGTCAAGTTGATAGTGAAAATGCTATTGCAGATATAGCCACAGGTCAAGTAAAAGATCTTCATCAAGCTGCTTTATCTATCAATAAAGCTGAAACAAGTATGAAACTTATGCTAGAAATAAGAAATAAAGCACTCAATGCTTATAAAGAATTAGGTCGTACACAGTTATAATTTTATGCAAAATAGCAAACAAAATGAGCATACAAGAGTTTTAATTCTTTATAGTTTTATCACTTTTTTATTTACTATTTTTCTTCTCTCTATTCTATTTACAATTTTAAGTGATAGAGTGATGCCAAATAAATATGCTATAAATAGTTCAAAAGCCTATCGAGGTGACATCATAAGTGCAGATGGTTTTCATCTAGCTAGAACTAAAAAACTTTATAAAGCTGTTGTTGATAAAAAATATATTGATCCAGATAAAAAAGATCTATTTATTGAACTTTTTAGTATCTACTCAGGTATAGATGCTACTAGAATTCGAAACAAAATAAACTCCTCAAAAGGTGTTATTGTTTTAAGTTATGAAATTACTGAAAAAAAAGCAAAATATCTTAAAAAACTTTCCTATGAACTTCGTAGATTAAGTGTATTTAAATCTATTAAAAACAAAAAGACTGGTTTACTACAAGTTCATGGATTAAACATTATTGAAAGTGGAGAAAGTCGTATATATCCATATGATGATCTTTTGACACCTGTTATAGGCTACCCAAATAAAATGTATGATACAGGTTTTACATATGTAACAGGTATAAAAGGTTTAGAAAGAAAATTTAATACAGAACTTACAGCCAGACAAGACGGTATAAAAAAAGGGATTAGAGATGTTAATGGTTATATTATTTTAAATAAAGATAGCCAAACAAAACAAGCCCTTAATGGTCTTACACTTAAACTAACTATTTTCACCTCTCTTCAGATAAAAATCGAAAGAATGCTTGATGAAATGAAAGAAAAAATTCAAGCAAAACAGATAATGTTAGCTATTATAGATATTAATAGTTCCAATATTTTATCTATTGCTAGTTCCAATAGATTTTCTCCTAAAAATATTAAACGAAGTGATTATCCATCACTCCGCCCTAGTATGATAGAATATAGTTTTGAACCAGGAAGTGTTCTTAAACCTGTTATTCTCTCTCTTCTTATCGATAAAAATTTAGTTACCCCATCAACTTTAGTAAATGGCCATCAAGGAAAATTCAGAATTAGAAATAAAATTATTACAGATGAACATAGATTTTCTTGGCTATCAGCTGAAAATGTTATTGTACACTCCTCAAATATTGGTATTGCACAACTTGCACAAAAATTATCTGGTTATGATTTTTATGATGGACTTTTAAAATTTGGTTTTACTCAAAAATCAACACCAGATCTAATCTCTGAACGACTAGGATCTATTCCTAGTTCTAGAAAATTAGATATAGATATATATAAAGCTACCTGCTCTTATGGATATGGTATGAAAGCAAATCTAATGCAACTCCTCCGTGCCTATACAACTTTCAATAATAATGGAAAGATGTTAACACCACGATTAGTTGATTATTTTATAGATACTAGTAAAAATCTTACAATTGCAACAGAATGGCATGAACCTATACAAGTTATAAAAAAATCAACAGCTCAAACTATGAAAAAAATTTTAATAAAAACAGTAAATGAGGGAACAGGAAGAAAAACTATCATTAAAGGTTTAGAGATAGGTGGAAAAACGGGAACTGCTCATCTCGTTGAAAAAAGAAAATATATAGATAAATATAATACAAGTTTTATAGGATTTGCAAATGATAAAAAATCAAAATATACTATTGGAGTTATTGTCATACAACCACAAAGTAGTCAATTTGCATCAAAAACAGCAGTTCCCGTTTTTAAAAGAACTGTTGAAATTATGATTGAAGATGGATATTTAAAGCCAGATGTTATCAAGTAGGCGTGTATTCCCTATTTTTACCTCTACTAAAATAACTGTATTTTTTAGTTTTACATTATCTATAAATTCAAAATCATAATTTAATATCTCAACATACGAGATTTCCAGAGGTAAAAGTTTTTTTCTCATAGCCTCTTTTATGATTGAACTATCTGTTATATTTCTTGCTATCATATTAGATGCTAAAAAAAGTGAAGAGGATATTTTTAATGCCTCTTTTCTCTCTGCATCACTCAAATATATATTTCTACTACTTAAAGCTAAACCATCTTTTGCTCTTAATGTATCAACAGGAACTATCTCAACATCTAAAAAAAGTTGTTTTACCATCAAAGTTATAAGATTAAGTTGTTGTGCATCTTTTTTCCCAAAATAGGCTTTAGTAGGATTGACTATATTTAAAAGTTTCATCACAACGGTAAGCACACCATTAAAATGTCCTGGACGAGAATGACCCTCTAACACAAAACCTCTTACATTTGGCGCAACCAATGATACTTCATCTTCAGTATAGATACTCTCTTTTGTTGGAAAGAAAAGAACATCAACTCCACTCATTTCACATATTTTTTTATCTGCTTCATCTTTTTTAGGATATTTATCTAAATCTTCACCCTTTAAAAATTGAGTCGGATTTAAAAAAATAGAAACAACAAGTAGTTCATTTTCAACTCTTGCTTTTTTTATTAGAGAGATATGTCCATCGTGTAATGCTCCCATAGTTGGCACAAAACCTACTGTTTGATTTTTATCTTTTAAATATTTTTTTAATTCTATTGGGTCTGAAATAATCTGCATTTTAAGCCTCTATTTAATATAATCAAATTATATAACAATTAGGTATATTTATGGATAATTACGAATACACAGAACTATTAAAAAATACTGCTTTAAAGATGAAAAATATTACAGGTGTAGTTGAACCTACAAAAATTCAGATGAGATTAGATGAGATTGAAGCTTTAGAAAATGAGCAAGATTTTTGGAATGATGCTACAAATGCTGGAAAAGTTCAAAAAGAGAAAACTCAACTTACAAGAAAATTAGAAAAATATAATGTAGCCAATAGTGCCGTAGAAGATGCAATAGAACTTTACGAAATGGCAAAAGAGGAGAATGATGAAGAATCAATTCAATCCTTATATGATGATGCTTCCTCTTTAGAAGATTCTATAAGAAAGATGGAGATAGAGGTTCTCCTTAGTGGTGAAAGTGATGCAAATAATGCTATCGTTTCTATCCATCCTGGTGCTGGTGGAACGGAGAGTCAAGATTGGGCAGAGATGCTTCTTCGTATGTACAAACGTTGGGCTGAAAGACGAGATTTTAAAGTAGAGATTTTGGATTATCAAAAAGGGGATGAAGCTGGAATAAAAGATGTTTCTATCATCATCAAAGGTGAAAATGCTTATGGATATCTCAAAATAGAAAATGGTATCCATAGACTTGTACGTATCTCCCCTTTCGATTCAAATGCAAAACGTCATACCTCTTTTAGCTCCGTTATGGTTTCTCCAGAAGTCGATGATGATATAGATATAGTGATAGAAGATAAAGATATTCGAGTAGATACATATAGAGCAAGTGGTGCAGGTGGGCAACATGTAAATAAAACTGAGTCTGCTATAAGACTTACTCATATAGAAACAGGTGTAGTGGTTCAATGTCAAAATGACAGAAGCCAACATAAAAATAAAGCAACAGCACTTAAAATGTTAAAATC
>Ga0256827_10002568_pt1 | contig 11633 bp, 8 predicted proteins | sample CV84metaG_FD_185977 | JGI IMG/M metagenome (GOLD analysis project Ga0256827, IMG submission 185977) | Hydrothermal vent microbial communities from East Pacific Rise, Pacific Ocean - CV84 | ecosystem: Environmental > Aquatic > Marine > Hydrothermal vents | place: Pacific Ocean: East Pacific Rise... | reverse complement strand
TAATTTATTCATATATCCATATTCTGTATCATCAGATACAATATATGAATCTTTAATACCCGCAATTTGTTTTTGAGTTTTACTTTTGCCACCAACTTCAAATAGATATTTATTGTCTATAAGAAAATCGCCCTGTTTAGGGTAAGTTACTGAGTGTTTAACAGACAACTGATTTAAAAAGAATGTTTCTCTTAGATTTCCGATATCAACCGAATCTTCGCCAAAAGTATAAGCTAAATTAGGATTTGATAAATATACTTTGTCGGGTTTATTTAGATAATTAATACCAATACTATCTCTGCCTAATATTTTAATAATTTGAGCTTTATCAAGATAATATAAGTATTTTAACAATGTTGGGCGAGTAGTTTCTATTTGGCTTGCTAACTTCTCAATATTAGGAGTATAAGGAGCAATGCGTGAAATAATAGCAACTAATCTTTTTAACTTCAGAATTGAGCTAAAATCGATTTTATGAATAGCAGGTAAATCGCTTTCTATTACTAAGTTTATTGTTGTTGAAAGTTGTTTTAAATAATTTGATTTTAATTCATTGAAAAAAGGGTAGTAGCCTTCTTTTACATAGTCTTTAAATATTGGTATTATTTTAATGTTTGAAACTATTGATGATGTTAAATTTGCATTATTTTCTAATATGTCATTTAAGTTTAAAATAGGAAAAACAATTTTATGTTTAAAAGAAATATATTCTCTAAATGATAATCCTGCTAAATTATAAATCAACGCTCTTCTGCTTAAATCGTGAGAACCTCTATGTATTTCAAGAGCCGAAGAACTTGAAAATATAATTTTCAAATCAAAAACAGAATCGTAAATATTTTTTAATTCTTGTGACCAATTAGAATATTTATGAACTTCGTCAAGAAAAAGATATTCGCCTCCATTTTGACTAAATTCTTCTGCAAAATAAATTAATTTATTTTCGGTAAAATATACATCATCTAAACTTACATATAATGCTTTTTTACCTTCTGCTGTAACCTTCTTCATTTGTTGAAGTAGTAGAATTGTTTTTCCACTTCCTCGTGCACCTGAGACAGCAATCATTCTTTGTTCCCAATCTATTTCGTTTACTAAATACCTCTCAAATTCAGTAGGAACATTATTTATTGCATTATTTGATATTCTTATTAATCTATTCATTTTAATAATATTTTGAACAAAAATACAAAATCAATATTACAATATCGAAAATATATCTGTAAATCAATATTGCATTATCGATTTATGTATAATAAAACACTAATAGGATATTGAAAATAGGATTATGAATAAATATTTTACATTTAATTGTAAGGGCTTTTTTAGGAAAAATAAAAATAATTTATGGAATTTATGTAAAGTTTCACTCTCAATAATAAATCGATTTTAAAAACTAATTATTCACTTAAAGATTTATAAAATGAAAGCAAGAATTTATTTAATAGCAATTTTACTTGTAATTAGCTCTACAGCATTTTCGCAAATGGGTAGTATTAGAGCAAAAGTATTAGATGAAGATGGAAAACCAGTATATATGGCAAATGTTACTTTAAAGACCGACAAAATAGTTGGTGGTCAAACAACCGATTTCGATGGCTGGTTTCACTTTAAAGCCCTAACTCCAGGATATTATAATATAGAAGTTTCATTTATTGGATATCACACAAGTAAAATACTAAAGATAAGTGTAACAGCAGGTAGAATAACATTTTTAGAAACTGTTGTTTTAAAAACTGAGGCATTTATGATTGATGGAGGACCAATAATTTATGCCAATAAATTAATTGACCCAGAGGTGCAGGGGGTAAAATTAAGTGCTAAAACTATTGAAATGTTGCCAAATAATAAAGATATAGGAAGTATTCTTCAAGCTACATCGTCAGCAGTTCAGCTTAGTTCCGATAAAAAACATATTTTGGTAAGAGGATCACGTCCAACAGCATCATCTTATTATATTGATGGGGTGAAAATGGATGATATGGGAAGTGGAATTTCTGGTTCAACAATTAAAAGTATACAGTTCTTTTATGGTGGAATACCTGCAAAATATGGCGACTTAACAGGTGGTTGTATTGTTATAGAAACAAAATCTTATACCGACTATTATTATCAATGGTTATCAGAGCAATATTAGTCTGGGGCAATAATCAAAAAGGTATTTTATCATTCAGAACGTAGTGAAAAATCTTATAATACACTATAAAAAAGTCTTTATAAAAATTAACATCTTAAAAATAAATATAATGAAAACAAAAATTAGAATATCAGTTTTAACAATTTTATTGTTAGTTCCTTATTTGCTAATGTCGCAAACAGGAATATTAAAAGGAGTAGTAACATGTAACAGCGATAATTCGCCAATAGCATATGCTAATGTATATGTAGTGCAAAACGGAAATGTTGTAAGTGGAGCAAATACAAATATTGATGGTAAATACACAATAAAAGGCTTGCCTATTGGTAAATACATTGTAAAAGCTGATTATATTGGGTACGAGTCAAATGTGTTTAAAAATGTAAAAATTAGTGCAAATAAAATTACGTTTCTAAATATCTTGTTAAGTGTAAAAACAGAAGCAATAATGGAAATTGTGATATGTGAACAACCATTAATCTCAAAAGATATGGTTTCAGAATGCGAAGTTCAGGCAATGCCAGGGAGAAGTTGTAATAAAAAAGTTAGATGTGCATCAATGGGATATGTTCAATACAATAACTTCAATACTGAGTCGTACGATTATATTAGTGAAAATGGTTTTAAATCACCATTAAATTCGCCATTATCTACATTTTCAATTGATGTTGATGCTGCCTCATATTCTAATGTTCGCCGTAATTTAAATCAAGGTAATTTACCTCCAGTTGATGCAGTTAGAGTTGAAGAACTGATTAATTATTTTACTTATAATTATAAAGCACCAACCAATAAACCTTTTTCAATTTTTACAGAAGTAACAGAGTGTGCTTGGAATTCGAAACACAAACTAGCAATGATTGGTATTCAAGCTAAAGTTATTGATATGAAAGATGCGAAGCCAAGTAATTTGGTGTTTTTATTAGATGTTTCGGGTTCAATGTCGTCGCCAAATAAATTGCCATTGCTTAAAAAATCATTAAAGCTTTTGGTAAATCAATTATCTGAAAAAGATAAAATTTCGATTGTGGTTTATGCAGGTTCGGCGGGTTTGGTATTAGATGCAACTACTTGCGATAATAAAGCGAAAATTTTCACTGCATTAGAAAATCTGCAAGCAGGTGGATCAACAGCTGGTGGTGCAGGAATAAAATTAGCATATAAAGTAGCAAAAGAAAACTTTATTTCTGATGGAAATAATAGAATTATTCTTGCTACCGATGGCGATTTTAATATAGGAGCATCAAGCGATGGCGAAATGCAACGATTAATTGAGAAGCAAAGAGAATCAGGTGTTTTCATTACTGTTCTTGGTTTTGGAATGGGAAATTATAAAGACTCAAAAATGGAAAAAATTGCTGATAATGGCAACGGAAATTATGCTTATATCGATAATTTATTAGAAGCTCAAAAGGTTTTAGTAAACGAAATTGGCGGTACTTTGCTAACAATAGCAAAAGATGTAAAATTACAAGTAGAGTTTAATCCTGCAAATGTACAGTCGTACAGATTAATTGGCTATGAAAACAGATTGTTAAATGATGCAGATTTTAACGACGATAAAAAAGATGCAGGTGAATTAGGAGCAGGAAAAACTGTTACCGCCCTTTACGAAATTATTCCAACAGGAGTAAAATCAGAATTTAGCACTTCAAGTGTTGATGATTTAAAATATCAGAAAACAAAAGAAAAAACTGTAAATAATAATGAAATATTTACTGTGAAAATAAGATATAAAACACCAAAAGGAAGTATAAGCAAATTAATATCGAAAATTGTAAATAATAAAGCTAAGAGTTTTGATAATGCATCAGAAAACTTACGTTTTGCTACTTCTGTTGCCGAATTTGGAATGCTTTTAAGAAACTCAAAATATAAAGGTACGTCATCTTATAAAAGTATTTCTAAAATTGCTTACGCATCAAAAGGTATTGATGAAGAAGCTTACCGTAGCGAGTTTATAAAGCTTGTAAAACTTGCCGAAAATATTGATAATCGTCAGTTTTCTGAAAAGTAATAAATTAATAAGGAGGCAGTCTTAAATGGCGTAATTCTATCATTCTGAACGTAGTGAAGAATCTATTTTTTATTGATAATTACAGATGTAGATTTTTCGCTTTGCTCAGAATGACACTAAATGTGATTCAAAACTGCCGATAAATAAATTGGAATATATTTTTTGTATTTAAGGTGAAAAATCTTTGCATAGCACAAGTTATGAAAATAATTTTTAACGAAAAATACGGAAATAGAAACGATTTATATTGGTAATTTTGTTTCATTTTTGGTATGACAAGCAAATAATACTTTTGAGACTGCTTACTTTAAACAATGAGTATCATTGTCGCAAGCAGACGAGCTATCGTTTTTGAATAATGTTTTTTATACCAAGGGACAGGGGAATTAAATCCAAACAGAAAAGCAAAGCATTTATAAAGTGCTATGCATTTGTTTTAATATATTTTCTAAAAAAAATAGTTACTTTTATAAAAATAAACAAACATCAAAATTGTTTTTATTTAACAAACAAAAATATACGGAATTAAGCGATAACGAGTTACTATCGATGTATCGAAAAACAGGCAAGCAAAAAATAATTGCTGAGTTATTTAATCGTTATGCCCACTTAATTTTTGGAGTTTGTTTAAAATACAGTAACAAAAATGATATATGCGAAGATGTTGTTATTCAAATTTTTGAAACAGTAATGGAATATGCTAAAAAAACTGAAATAAAATTCTTAAAATCGTGGTTATATACAGTTACTCGTAACCAGTGTTTTAAGCAAAATAAATCACTAGAGAAACTTGAATATAACGACCAATTAAATGAAGAAGTTATTGATGATGAAAAAGAAGAAACAATATCGGATAAAAAACTGAAAGAAGCTATAAATAAGCTTAAAGATGAACAGAAAGAATGTATTGAATTGTTTTACTTTGAAGAATTATCCTATAATAGCATTGCTGATAAAACAGGCTATGAAATTAAAAAAGTAAAGAGTAATATACAGAACGGAAAAAGGAATTTGTCAATAATTCTTAAAAAAGAAAGAGATGAAATTGTACAATAAAATATTTGGTAATAAAGCTAATCTAACCGAGCAGGATATAGAAAAATATCTTTCGGGTAATGCCGATGCCAAAGAGCAGCATAATATTGAGGCTAAGGCTTTGCAAAATCAGCTTTTTGCTGATGCAATAGATGGTTATGCAAAAAATAAGGGTTTTGATATAAATAAGTTTAAAAATAGAACATCGAAAAGAATATTTAAAAATAACAGTGTAAATTATTTAGTTGCAATAGCAGCTATGTTTGCATTAGTAACAATTTTATTTTTTATTCCTTTCAATAATAAAAATAATGAATTAGCTGAAATTCCTACTACAAATTTACCTGTAAAAGAGAAAATTGTAAATGAAGAAACCGTTAAAATAAAGCTTATTGAACATAATGATGAAAAATTACAAGAACAATCGGAAGAAAAAGAAATTGAAAAACCAAAGAAGTCCGTTATTAAACAGATAATTGTTGTAGAAAAAACGGAAGATTTAATTGCTAATAATTCAAGGCCGCAAAAGAATAAAAAAACTGCACAAAAACCTATTATTATTTCAAAAGTAGAAAATGTGGATATACAAGAACAAAAAATAAATACTGGGGGAGTAGCTGTAGCTGTAGAAACAGAGCAAAATAATAATATTGAACAAGCATATTCGACACCTATCTCAAAAGCAAAAAAAGCTGATAAATATTCAGGTTCAGTAATTGTAAATGCAGAGAATACAGATAAAATTAATCAAAAAGAAAAAACTTTTGAAAATAATTTCCCTATATTATATTTAGCCGATAATAGTTTAAAAGTTGCCAATTACAGCGGAAAACGAGAGCCTAAAGATGAGCTTGAACTTGAAGATGCGAGAAGTATGGGGACAAGTGCTAGATTTGCAAATAAAAAAGTTGCAGAAGCCGAAATGCAGACTAATAGCGTGTATATGTTTGAGGAGGAGTATTTTTATAACGATTTTTTAGACAAAGCTTTGTTTAAGTTTAAAAAAGAAAAATATTCTGAAGCTATAAGAATATTTGATGTTATCATAAAACAATATCCTGATGATATAAACGCTATATTTTATAATGGTTTATCGTTTTACAAACTAAAAAAATATAATAAAGCAATAAATTATTTTGATTTAGTGATAAACGATAATATAAATATTTTTGACCAAGAAGCTGAGTGGAGTAAAGCATTATGTTTATTAGAAACAAATAGGAGCGAGGGCGAAAAACTTCTTCAAAAAATTGTTGATGAAGCAGGTTTTTATAGCCAAAAAGCTATGATTTTATTAAATGAGTAAGCAATTGAGTCCTGAATTATAATTTATGATGTGATTTTTTGATATGTGGTTTTGAGTATACTAGAGAATTGAAAATGGCAAGCCTTTACAAAGTAAATTTAATTATAACTAAATGAATAAAAAACTAATATACATTATATTAATATTAATAGGACTAACTAGTTATGCACAAGAATATAAATACATTTCAGGAGTAGTTTTTGATAAAGAAAATGAACACCCAGTAAAAAATGTAAATATTATAATTCTTAATTCTAAACTCGGAGCATCGACTGATACGAGAGGAGTGTTTTATATTAAAGTTGAAAAACTACCTGTAAAAATAGCAATATCGCATGTTGCATATAACGATACCGTTGTTGAAATAAAGAAATATAATACTGAGTTAATAGAAATAGCATTAATAAAAAGTAAAAATATAATAAATGAAGTTAGTGTTTTTGCAAACAAAAAGGTAATTGAGCTCACCAAAAAGAAATTCTTTGATTTAAATGATTTTGAATTTATGGGAGATAGTCTTGTTTTATTGGCATACGATTGGCAAGAAAAACAAAATCCGTGGCTAATTTTAATGAATAATAATGGCGATACTCTTGCAAAAACAGCAGTAAATATTGATGGTAAATTCTATAAAGATTGTTTGGGTAATATTCATTTGCTTTCTGATGTTAAAGCATATCAAATTAATTTTAATGGAAAAGAATTTGAGTTATTATTTCCTGTAAAAACTAAACAGTTTGTTGAGCTAATGAAACCTTGTGTTCAAAGCTTAAATAATAAATTATACATACAGCAATACTCTTATAAAAACCAGATACTGTCGTATTATTGCTCCGATGTAAAAGACTCAACAAGCAAAGAAATGCGTGTAATTGCCGATTGGGTAGGAGCAAGAAATGTTTATGATATGCAAACAGGGCATTACTCGGTAAAACTTGCAACTGATGCTGATATTCGTTTTGAGGAAATGTGCTTTTTCGATCCTATTTATGCACCTATGGTTAAGGTAAACGATACAATTTGCATATTAAATTTTATTGAAAATAAAATTGAGTTCTTCAATATTGAAAACAGATTGATAAACGAAGTAGCAATAGAGTTTCACAAAAAACAACATTGGAAAGAGCAGGTTTTTGTTGATAATATTACAGGTAAAATATATTCCGTTTTTAAAAAACGAGGAAATACTACATTAAAAGAAATTGACAAAAAAACAGGAAAACTTATTAGCTCAATTGATATTCCAAAATTTCGTTTTATAGAGAAAATTATTGTTCACAATGGTACAATTTATTTTATGTATCGGAAAAATACAAGTATGGAATTAATGCGACTGTTTAAACTAGATTTGTAACGAAACTTTATTTTGCATACATAAAAAACATTCAAAAAGCTTTCGTTTATGGTTTGCCTAGCTTTGTGAATGGTGCTAAAAAGAGTTAGCGATTATTTATATAAAGCAATTTTCTTAAAAAAAGTTTCGTTACAAAATATAATTGTACTCAAACTATTTAGCTTTTAGGGAATTTATACAGGTTTATTTTTTCTTTTTTAGAATTTTAAATTTTAAGCATAGCTTGTTACACTTACAATTTTAAGTAAATAAAAATGGAAAAATAAAAAATAGAAAAATCGAAAAGCTATTTGGTTTGAGTCTATTTCACTTCTCGAACACAATCAATAATAGTACCATCTACCCATTTAATTGCAGCAATAACTTTCTCACCTAAATTTGGTTTTTCAGGTTTTCCGCAAATTGCTTCCGCTTCGTCTTTAAGTTCTTGAATAGTTTTTATTGATAATCCAGATTTTTTTGCAGCTTCAATTAAATCTTTTCTTAACGGATTAATTGCAATACCACGTTCTGTTACAATTACATCAATTAACTCTCCAGGTCCACATATTGTGGTTACTTCGTCCATTATAACTGGTATTCTATCTCTAAACAACGGAATTGGTAAAATTACAGTTTTAGAAAACAAACAATTTTGCCATCCTCCTATACCGTGTAATAAATATCCATCAGAATGAGTTACAACATTTGCATTAAAATTAACATCAACCTCAGTTGCTCCAAGAATTACAATATCAACTAAACCTGCAAAATTTCCTTTGCTATGGTAATTATAACTTGTAAACGGGCTTGTCCAAGTATGATTTGGATTTTCACCCATAGAACGAACGCCTTCTAAATCAAATGTTTGACCGTCTAAAATGTAGTCAATCTGACCTTCCTCTAACATTCTAACCAAGTATTTATTAGAACCGCCTCTTGCAAATCGAGCTTTAATATTCTTATCTTTCATTATTTTAGAAAAATAATCGCTTACAGCAAGCGAAGTTCCTCCAGCTCCTGTTTGGAACGAGAAACCATCTTTTAACAATCCTGTTGCATCACAAAAATTTGCTGTCATTTCTGCAAGAAGCAATCTATCAGGGCTTTTTGTTATTTTAGTTGTACCCGAAATAATTTTCTCAGGCTCTCCAACTTTATCAATTTTTACTGTATAATCAACATTATTTCCTTGAATTTGCCATGGCATACAAGGAAATGCTACCATATTGTCAGTAATAACAATTACTTTATCAGCATATTCAGAATCAGCCAAAGCAAAGCCTAAAAGACCAGACGCACTATCACCATAAAGTCCGTTTGCATTACCAAAAGGGTCGGCTGTTCCTGCACCAATTATTGCAATATCAATTTGTACTTCACCATCTTGCACTGCCTGGTATCTGCCTCCATGCGAGCGGAGTACCGCCATCTTTTTCATTTTGCCTTGCGATGTGTAACGCCCCAAAGCTCCATTCATTGAGCCTTCAATATGCGAAATTGTACCATCGTCTAAATATTGAATTAAATGTTCGTGGCAAGGAAATGATGCTGACGGAAACCAACGTAAATTTTTAACTCCAAGTTCTTTTGCAATATCAAAAACCTGATTCATAATTAAATCACCATTTCTAAAGTGATGATGCGACGAAATTGTCATACCATCTTTCAAACCAGCTTTAATTAATGCATCTTTTATACTTGCTACCTGTTTATTCCCGTCGGCAGGATAATCTTTATTTGATGTTATTTTATGCGAAAATCTACGACCTTCAGGTTTGTATTTTCCAACACCTTGAAAAGCTACTGCTTTTTCGCCATTTATTTCTGTAGGAACTAATCGTCCAACTGCGTTTTTTTCTAAATTCATAGTTTATGAAATTTTGAACTCATATTTTTATTATAAAAAAATTAAAGATGTCAGATTAAAAATTAAAGATTCTAAATCTTAAACTTTAGTTTTCAAATCTGTCAGTTTAATTTATATATTTTTAATCATTAATTAATATTTTATTTATTATAATTTAATTGTTCTTTCATTGTTTTAACAATAGAAGAAATAATATTTATTATTGAAAGATTATCATCTAAAATAAAAAAGAATTTAGAATCAAGCATTTCACTCTGCTTTAATAAACGAAGCCAATAATATGTTTCTCTTGACTCTTTTAATGAAATACTAATCTTTGCCAAAAAATCACGTTTACTTTGTGCTCCAATTGCTTCTTCAACATTTGCACCAATACTTGTTCCGCTTCGTAATAATTGGCGTGCAATATCATACTCTTGATTCACCTTTAAGTCTTTGTATAAATTAATTATATTTAACGAAAACTCAAATGATTTTTTCTGAATAAGATTGTCTTTCATTTTAAATTATAATCTTTAATCTTTAATTTTTAATCTTTAATTAAATAATCTTTAATCTTTAATTAAATAATCTTTAATCTCTAATCTCTAATTAAATAATCTTTAGCCAAAAGTCCTAGTTTAATTGCTAAATTTACAGTTGTTTCTGCACGTTTTACAACTGGAGCATCAATCATTTTTGTTCCAAGCGAAACCACACCTAAACCTTTTGCTTTAGCATCTTCAAATGCACGAATAATTTTCTGTGCTTTTTCAATTTCAATTTGTTCTGGTGCAAAATTTTGCATTATTATAGGTATCTGACGAGGATGAATACAGCCCATACCTTCAAAACCTAACGACTTTGATATTTTAACATTTTCAGCTAACGCCTTCATATCCGATACATCGGAAAAAACAGAATCAATAGGTTGAATGCTAGCTGCTTTACATGCATTTACCATACGAGTGCGAGCATAAAGTGATTCAGTACCTCCATTTGTTCTACGCACGCCAAGGTCGGCAGTAAAATCCTCTAAACCAATGGCAAGCGAACTTACATTTGGTGATGCTGTTACAATTTTATAAGCATTTTCTACACCTAAAGCCGACTCAATTATTGGCATATACCATATTGGATAATCAAATCCTTTTTCTTTACGTATTTTTTCTATTTCGGCATCAATTCTATGAATTTCCTCGGCTGTTTCGCACTTTGGTATTAGTAATAAATTTACATTATGCTCAACTACATAATGCAAATCTTCAATTCCTAAATCGCCTTGATTTATTCGAACCATACGTTCTGCTCCATAAAAATTTACTGCACGTAACGCATTTCTAACAATGTATCTTGCTTCCTGCTTTTTATTTGGAGCAACCGCATCTTCTAAATCTAAAATTACTCCATTTGGATAATGAACACCAGCATTAAGCATCATACTTGGAGAATTACCTGGCAAATATAATCGTGAAAATCTAAATTGCCCTTTTTTAGATGCTTTTTTATTTGCATTAATAATTGGCAATAAATATTCTTTATCAGAATCAATTAGATTATTAATTGCAGCTTCAATCCTTGCTGTAATTACAAAAGGCAATGCTCCTTTATCGGTCATTGTTATTTTTGCATTTTCTATTTCAAAAGTTTTAAAAATATCGCGTATAAGTTCTCTGTTTGCTTTTCCAAACATTACATCAACCTTACTTTTTAGCTCAATTTCTATTCCTCCTGTTTGAGTTAACTCTATTTGTACCTCGCAATCAGACCTTGTTTTTGGTCCTAAACTACCTGCTTTTGCTACTTTATTTCCCACAGTTATTGTGTTTTTTTAAATTTACTTAGCAAAGATATAGATTTAATTCTTTTTTTTTATGATTCAAGGATATAATGATTCAATGGTATAATTATTTAATGGTATAATTATTTAATGGTATAATTATTTAATGGTATAAT
>Ga0256827_10002567_pt1 | contig 11634 bp, 9 predicted proteins | sample CV84metaG_FD_185977 | JGI IMG/M metagenome (GOLD analysis project Ga0256827, IMG submission 185977) | Hydrothermal vent microbial communities from East Pacific Rise, Pacific Ocean - CV84 | ecosystem: Environmental > Aquatic > Marine > Hydrothermal vents | place: Pacific Ocean: East Pacific Rise... | reverse complement strand
GCGAGTAAGAAGTAAAAAGATTGGACTCAGACTTTTTTAGACTTTTATAAGAGACTAAAATCTGTTAAAATCTAGGGTTTAATCTGTGAGATCTGTGTCAAAATAGTAGTTATACATTTCGTTGCAAAGCAACGATAGGGGGGAAGAAATGAATTATACGGAGATTATTAAAGAAATCATGAAATTAGTAGGAAACAAAGGGAATATCAACAACTATGCAAGTTGTATGACACGTCTTAGAATATCTGTAAAAGACCTAGATAAGGTGGATTTAGAAGGGTTGAAAAAGGTAAAAGGTGTGTTAGGAATAAATGAAAATGGAGACGAATTACAGATGATATTTGGTCCTGGTAAAGTAAAAAAAGCATACAATGCCATGGATGAAATCTATAAAGCTGAAGGTGGAATAGATGAAGAAACTTCTACAGAGGAATCTTTTGAAGACACTATAAAAAAACAGAAAAGTGCTATAAAAGCCAAAAGAACTTCTAAATTTCAAGGGTTTATGGCAAACTTTTCAAATATCTTTGTTCCATTAATCCCTGGATTTATCGCAGCAGGAATGTTAGCTGGATTAGCTGGATTGTGTAAAGAATTAAATATCACAGGTGACTGGGTAAATTATATCAATGTATTCAATAAATCTTTAACTAAATTTATGTATATTATGATTGGTTATAATGCTACCAAGGCATTTGGTGGATCTGGAGTTATTGGTGGAATGCTCTCAGGACTATTTTTATTAGGTTATGGAGAAGGTGGAGATAGTGGAATGACTGATTTCTTTGGGAATGTCATCGATCCCCGTGGTGGAATGATAGGAATCTTATTTACTACTATTTTAGCAGCTAAATTTGAAATTTTCGTAAGGGAAAAGTTTTCTTGGGAAGCTACAGATATTATTACAACACCTATTATAACTTTACTCGGTATGGGTGGATTAGTATATATGGTAATCATGCCACTATCGTTTAAATTATTTGGTGTTATGAACTATTTATTTGCTGCACTTAATGGAAATCCAATAGGTGGAGGAATCTTAGCTGGATTATTCTTACCATCTGTAATGATGGGAATTCATCAAGGATTTGTGCCAGTATATCAAGGATTAGTAGAAACTACAGGAATGAACTCATTGTTCCCTATCCTAGCAATGGCAGGAGCAGGACAAGTAGGAGCAGCACTAGCATTATATATAAAGTCTCCTAAAGATTCCCACTTAAGAGAAAATATAAGGGGAGCAATTGTACCTGGATTTTTAGGAATAGGAGAGCCACTTATCTATGGTGTAACACTACCTAGAGTTAAACCATTCTTTACTTCTATGGCTGGAGGAGCAATTGGAGGAGTATATATTGGATTTATGTCACAAATCGGTTTTACATTTGGACTTAATACTGTATTTGGTTCATCAGGTTTACTCGGATCCTTTGCAATGACATCTAATAAAGGTGTAGTAGCAGCAATCTTATTGTATCTATCGGCACTTCTAATAGCATATATCGCTGGATTTATCCTAACTTATCTATTTGGTTGTAAAAATATAGATCTATCATAAAATTATATTTTAAAAGGGCAATTCTAAAATTAATTAGAGTTGCCCTTTCTATTTTCTATATTTCATTTAATCTTTTTATTAAATCCCTACTTTCAAATATCGATTTACTTGAACCATCATATTCTTTTTGAATTAACCCAATAAATAATATATCAATTATAAAAAGTTGTGCAATTCTAGAAGAAATTGCTGAAGATCTAAATATATCCTCAGTCGCTATAGAATGTAAATTAATATCACATCTATCACTTACACTGTTATTCCCAACTTTAGTTATAGAAATTGTCTTAGCCTTATGCTCTCTAGCTTTTTCTACTCCTAAAATAATCTCTCTACTCTCACCACTATGGGAAATGGCAATGACTAAATCTTCATCACATAGAGTTGTTGTATGAGTCAACTGAACATGGGGATCAAAGTCATGAAATACTATTTTCCCTACCTTACTTAGTTTATAAAAAAAATCTTTTGCAACCAATGAAGAGGCTCCTACCCCTAAAATCACTATTTTTTTCGCTTTATCCAGTAATTCTATAGATTTATTCAATTGATTAAAGTCTAAATTTTCCAAGGTTAAATTTATTGCACCAATACTATTTTGTGAAAGTTTTTTTGAAATCTCCTCAATGGAATCTTTTGTTGTAATATCTCCATATAGTGAAGGTGATTTCAATTTATTTTTTGCTAATTCTTCTCCTAACTTTAATTTGAATTCTGTAAATCCACAATTGTCAAATTTCTTGATAAACTTAATTATTGTCGATTGTCCTACCCCAATATTTTCAGCTAACTTAGATGAAGTAGTTGCTTTAACTTCTTCTAAATTATCCAATATATAATTTGCTATCTTAGCTTCTGTTTTAGAAAAATTATTGATTTCATTTTTTAAACGAACTACTGTTAACATTATTCACCTCTGTTTAACTTGATTTCTTTTATGATACCTATTATTCCTTGTATTGTCTAGAATTTTATATAAAACTATGATTTCCTCTAATCATAATCCCCTGTCTAAGTCAGGTATTCTATGAATATCCCTTGTAATTCTTTTAAATTAAAGTTAAAATAAAGGGTAATCAAAATAATATAAATTAGGAGAGTCCCATGAATTTTATAAAAGCAATTAAGACTTTTTTTAAAGAACAAAGAAAAAAAATATTTTTAGTTATTCTAGGGTTATTTTTAGCCTTAGTAACATTAACTGCAATCACATATTTTAGCGTTAGAGATCAAATCACCACTTATACCATCTCAAAACCCATAGTTATCTATGATAAAGATGGAGAAATTGTAGATTATCTTTCTATGCAAAAAGGTGAAAATGCTTCTATCGATGAGATTCCTATCCCACTGCAAAAAGCCTTTATTTCTGTAGAAGATAGAAGATTTTATTCCCACTATGGGATCGATCCACTTAGATTGGGAAAAGCAGTCCTTGTAAATTTATCTAAGGGAAGAGTTGTACAAGGGGGAAGTACTATTTCACAGCAATTAGCTAAAAATGCTTTTTTAACTAATGAACGTACTTTCAGTCGTAAATTCAAAGAATTAATTATTACATTAGAAATTGAAAGAATATATTCTAAGGACGAAATTTTAGAAAAATATATGAATGAAATCTATTTTGGTTCTGGTACATATGGTGTCAGAGAAGCTGCATCTGATATTTTTGGAAAGGATATTACTGAATTAAATATTGCAGAATCAGCTATGTTAGCTGGAATCCCAAATAGACCTACATATTATAATCCTAGAAAAAATTTAGACAACACTATGAAAAGAACCCATCTTATATTGAGACTTATGAAAGACCAAGGTTATATTTCCGAAGAACAATATGAAGAAGCTCTAGAACATAAGTTTGTTATGGAAAAAGATGTTAAAAATAAGTTTTTTCTTTCTAGGGATACTACTGTTATTATCAGTGGTGGAAGGAGAAAAAGAGAATCTACAAAGGCTCCTGATTTTGTAGATATAGTAGAGGAACAACTAACTAATTTTATAGATCCAACCACCCTTGCTAGAGGTGGATTCAAGGTATATACAACCCTTGATAACGAGATGCAAAAAACAGCTAAAACTAGTTTTCAAAATTACTCTAAATTTAAACAAAATTCTAAATTGCAAGGTGCCATGGTAACTCTTGATAGCCAAACTGGTGAAGTTAGAAGTATCGTAGGAGGCTATAATTACCGAACTGGTGACTTTAACCGTGGTGTAGAAGCTAACAGGCAGATCGGATCTACATTTAAGCCCTTCGTCTATTATACAGCCTTAGAGAAGGGATATACAATGAATCAGATGATAGATGGCTCTAACCACAAGTATGGAGATTGGACTCCTCAAAATTATGGTAATGCAAAATATAAAGATATTACTCTTCTACAATCACTAGAGAAATCTATAAACACTGTAGCTGTTAGGCTCCTTGATGAAGTTGGAATTGATAGTGTAATAGATAATTTTAATAAAACTGGTGTAGAAGTTGAATTTGATAGAAATCTAACTATTGCACTTGGATCTGCAAGTACTTCTCCACTAAAATTAGCAGCTTCATACCTTCCATTTAGTAATGGTGGATATGCCTACACTCCATCTTTTATTACAAAAATTGAAGATGTCAACGGTAAGATCTTATATGAAAGAGAAATGATTGAAGGTGTAGAAGCTTTTGATTCTATCAATACTTCTCTTATGACCTATATGCTTGAGCAAGTTGTAAATTATGGATCTGGTAAAAGGGCAAAACTAAGATCTAAACGTGGTTTTGATGTAGATCAAGGAGGAAAGACAGGTACTTCTAATGACTACAGATCAGCGTGGTATGCTGGATTCACACCTGACTATGTTACCGTTGTTTATATGGGATATGATGATAATTCTCCTATGCCTAATGGATCTTCTGGAGGAGGACTAGCTGCTCCTCTATGGAAAAACTATTATCAAACAATGATCGATGAAGGAATCTATAAGCCTAATAAATTTGAATTTATCGATGAAAATATTAAAAATAGAGAAATTGTCTCTCGTGATATCGATCTTCGAACTGGTGAAGTAACAAAAGCTCCTAAAGAATTTAGGAGAGAAATATTATTTAAAAAGGATCAAGCTCCTAAGACATTTACAGAAAAGATTTGGAAAGGATTTAAAGGTTGGTTCAATTAAGAAAAAAGCACTAGAAAATTTTATTTTCTAGTGCTTTTTATTATTTAAAGTCGATATATTTCTTATTTTTTAGTAATCTTATAAATCTAAATACCCTCTCTTGCATCGATTCATAACTATCTTCTTCCTCTTTTAGAAGGATCTTTATGATATCATAGATTGTATTTTCTCCATCTATATTTTCCCAAACAATAGTTCCTAAGCCATTTAATTCTAGAGTACTAATCTTTTTTTTCCTAGTCATCCATCTTAAAAATCTTTGAATAAAACCATTATGGGTAAAAACAAGATGGATATTTCCATCTTGTTTTTTATAATCTAAATGAAGTTTTATAGGTATAATATCTAAGAAATTTTCTTCTTTTTTATTTACTTTTTTACTTCTACTTTTCATAATTTTACCTATTCTGGTAATTCTTCATCAGAAGCCTTTCCAGCTATTACTTGTAAGAAAATCCAAGCTCCTAATAGGATAAACATGATAAATCCTAAAGTAGGGTTTTGTGTGATAGCCCCGAATTTTGAACCAAAGGCTGATAAATCTTTTCCGAAAGTAATGAATCCTGCTATTAATATTCCTATCAATGCATCTCCTGCTACTAGACCAGAACATAATAAGATACCTTTTTCTACTCTACCTTTTTGAGCAGTAGCATTAGATTTAAATTTCTTTTCAACAAATGTTCTAACTAAAGCACCTGTTAAGATAGCTGCTGATAGATCAATTGGTAAGTATAATCCTAAAGCGATTGGTAAGATAGGTAATCCTAATAAGTCGATCATAATACCGATTACTACTCCTACAATTACTAGAGTCCAAGGGATATCTCCAGTCATAACTCCTTCAGATAACATCTTCATAAGTCCTGCTTGAGGTGCAGGTACATCTGCTGATCCTAATCCGAATGCTTTATGTAACATAAGTACTACTCCACCTGCTGCAAATGATGAAACTACTAATCCAGCGAACATTGTCCACTCAATTTTCTTAGGAGTTCCTCCTACTAAGTAAGTATGCTTTAAACTTTGTGCTACTCCACCAGAAGTTGCAATTGAAACACATACTGTACCTGCAGCTATGATAGCCATGATTTTTCCTAATTCAGGGTTAACACCAGATAATTTGATTACCGATGCAATAACTAATAATGATGCAATTGTCATTCCTGAAACTGGGTTGTTTGAAGCTCCCATGATTCCACACATTCTTGCTGATACTACACCAAAGAAGAATGAGAAGAATACTACTAATAAAGATACTACCATTCCTACTTTTGGAATTCCTGCTGATAACGGTACTAACCATACGATTAAGAATACAGCAATTGCTCCTGCTCCTACAAATGTTAATGGTGTATCAGTATGTTGTCTTTCAGCTTTATTAACTCCACCATTTCCTGCTCCTAATCCACTCATTGCATTTTTGAAAGAGTTGATTATTGCTGGTGCTGATTTAGCTAAAGATATAAATCCACCTGCAGCTACTGCTCCAGCACCGATATATCTTATATAGTTTGACCAAATATCCCCTGCTGACATCTCAGAAATTAATTGAGTTGCTGGGAATATAGGAGTTGTAACACTCATTCCTATAAATTTAATAAGTGGTATTAATCCGAACCATGCAAAGAATGCACCTGCGAACATTAGAATTGCTACTCCTGTTCCTACGATGAATCCTACACCCATTAGAGAAGCTACAGCACTGAAACCAAAAGCTGTCCCTAATTTTGCAATAGCCCAACTTGGACCTTCAGTCCAAAGACCTAATCCACCAGACATAAATTTAAACGCTCCACCTACTCCTAAACCTTTTAATACAGTTTTAAATCCTTCTCCACCTTTGTTGGCATTTACTAGGATCTCATATGCTGCTACCGATTCAGGGAACATTAATACTCCATGCTCTTCTACTATTAAATACTCTCTAAATGGAACTACAAATAACATTCCGATTAATCCACCTAATATAGTAATCATTGCTATCGATGTAGCCGATAAATCATGTCCCCATATTATAATAGCTGGTAATGTAAATATTATTCCACCTGCAATCGATTCCCCAACTGCTGCTGTTGCTGCAACTAAGTTCGCTTCTAATATAGAATCTTTTTTGAATATCCCTTTTAGTAATCCAGTACCTAATATAGATGCTGGTATCGCTGCTGCAATTGTTAATCCAGTTTTTAATCCTAGATAAACATTTGAGGCTGCAAATATTACTGCAAATAATATTCCCAATCCTATAGAAACTACAGTAGTTTCCGACATTACTGTGTCCATTGAAACAAACGGTTTAAAATTTTTCTTGTGCTCGTTCATAACTCCTCCTTTTTTATTAAAGTACTTTTTGTACATATTGTCTAGTAATAATACTATTATTAGTTTTTTAAGTCAATAGCCTGTTTTTTGGTCTAAAAGTATGTTTATTTAATCATACACCTTATTAACCAGTAAATCAAGGTGTAAAGAAAGATGCAAATTAATTTTTTTTAATGTTATTATATTTTTTCTATGAATTATATCTTTTTTTTAGTATTATACTAGTATAAAGTCGAGGAAAAGGGAGAATAATCATGTATTATGAAGATATAGAATTTACAAAAGATGATGTAGAAGCTTTAGAGTTTGGAGGAAGTGAATTTTTTAATTGTACTTTTTCAGGGATTAATTTCAACAATGTTGATTTTTCTAATCTTATTTTTGAAAATTGCTTCTTTAATAGTTGTCACTTTACAGCCTGTAATTTATCAGACACTAAATTTATAGAAGTAGTTTTTAAAAAATGTGAGTTAATTAGTCTTACTTTTAGTAAAATTAATAAGTTTATCATCGATCTAGAATTTGATAGTTCATTTATTAAATATTGTGATTTTGGAAATCTAGACCTATCAAATACCTTATTTTCTACTTCTACACTGAGTGAATGCATATTTTTTGAGACCAACCTAGAAAAATCAAATTTTACTAAATGTGATCTATATGGAACTACCTTTGAAAATTGTAATTTAATAAAAGCTAATTTTGTAGGAGCTACTAGGTATAGGATCAACCCTACTACCAACAAAATTAAAGATGCTAAATTTTCTATTCCTGAAGTAATTGGATTATTAGAAGATTTCCAAATAAAAATAGAGAGCTAATAGCTCTCTATTTTTATTACTTTATTATAATGTCATTAAGATTTTTGCAAGCATAAGAGCTGTTACAGTTCCTATAGCCGATCCAAATATACCCATCATAAGTCCTGCTGGAATTAATGCTTCATCATATGTCCCTGCTAAGATTGGAGCTGATACAGATCCTCCTACGTTAGCTTGAGAAGCTATACCACAGATATATAAATCTAATTTGAATATTTTCGCTAATACTAATAATACTATTAAATGGAATGCTAATACTAAGAATCCAGCTATAATGTAGATTGCAGCTTGTCCCATATCGATAGTTGAAAAGTCAGTTGCAGTGGCTATTAATCCTACTACTACATATAAAAGTACACTACCAACATGATCTGTACCCTTTATTTTCTTTAACGGTGTCATACTTCCAATAATTCCAAATATAGTTGCTAAGATTACTACCCATCCTGATCCACTAAAGAATGCTCTCAGACCAAATAAGAAGTTTTCACTTGTTAATCCACCTGGATTTACTACTTGTTTACCTAATACTAATACTATTCCTGCTACTCCTAAACCTAATCCTAAAGTTAACATAAAGTCCATAAATTCATAGTCTCTTTTATCTTCATTTTTAGCTGCAGTAGTATGGATATGTCTTATGATTTTATCTACTTCTTCACTGTTTGCACCTGAGAATTTATTAAACTTATCTCTCATTGGAGCAAATGAAATTAATAATACTAACCAGAATGACGCACAGATGTTATCCATTAAGAAAGCATATGTTAATGCTTGAGATCCATCTTTTACTCCTAATCCTGCTTGAGCTGCTGCCATGTTTGTTGATCCTCCAACCCATGAAGATGATAAGATTGAAAATGTTTGCCATGCATCAGCATTAAATTTTGATTTTAAAGCAATAAATACTATTACGAAACCAATTAAGATACTTGCTGTTACCGCTAAAAAAGATCCCATTAATTTAGGTCCTAATTTAAATACATCTCTAATATCATTTTTCAATAATAATAAGAAAAGCATCATTGGTAGTAAAAAATACTTTAATTGACCGATAAAACTTGATAATTCTGGAGTCAACTCCCAAATATGTAATGTTGCCCCTATCATTCCACCAAAATAAATGAATGTCAGTGCTGGTATTACCTTAAATAATCTTAACTTTAATGTTTTCTCACAATATAATACTCCCGTTATAAATAATATTAATAACGAAAAATAACTAAATATACTTGTTATCATTTTTTCTTTCCTCCTGTTTTTTTTACTGTATTTAAACCGAATTTCTTGTCCGCTTTTATATAACTTTATCATATTTTAAGAATTAATTGAAGCTTTTTTTTATTTTTTTCCTATCCACACAAACAAAATGATAGTTTATTAGTACTTTCAACAGCAGAACGTCTAGAAAACAAATACGAAAAATAAATGGTTTTTATTACAAGATTTAAAGATACTCCTTAGTTAAATTTCACTTAATATTAAAATTATAAATACCTTATTCCTTTTTTTGAAAAAATATTATATACTATTTTTAGTAGTGTGACTCTGTAGCTCAGATGGATAGAGCAGCTCCCTCCTAAGGAGCAGGCCATGCGTTCGAATCGCGTCAGGGTCACCATTTTTTTATTATCTAAATATATTTAATACATCATTAAAAGTTATTAAAATAATTAGAGCAAATAATATCATCATTCCAACCATATGAAATTTTTCTTCAAATCTTTTATTTATTTTTAATCCCATAACTTCTAAAATGACAAAAATTATTCGTCCACCATCTAGAGCCGGAAATGGTAATAAATTAAAAAATCCAATATTTATAGATAATAGTGCTGTTAACCAAAATAAAATTCCCATTCCACCTTGACTAGCCTGTCCTACAATTTTTACAATTCCTACAGGTCCCGATATTTCCTTTGCACTAACTTCTCCAGAAATCATCTGTTTAAACCCTGTTATAATCATAATAAATAAATTTTTATATGCCTTTCCAGATTCAGATACTGCATCTATAAATCCATATTTTTCTATTGTATATTCTGGTAAGATTCCTATATAATAATCTTTTCTTTCTTCATTATAAGTAAGTTTTATATCTTTTCTTATCTCCTTTCCATCCCTTTGTAGGAGGAAATTCATAGAATCACTATCTATTTCATTATTAATTTTACTAATATCTTCCCATTTATCAACTCTATGACCATCTATCTCTAATATTTTATCTCCTACTTCTAAGTCTTCATACGAATTAGAAGTTTCTACAACATTTCCAATAATTGGTCTTTCACTTTGAATAACTTTTCCACTATATACTAAACTTCCAAATATAATTAGGTAAGCCAATATAAAATTCATAACTACCCCAGCTACTAATACTACAAATCTTTGAAAGGGTGGTTTACTATTAAATCCATTTTTCACAACTGAATCTACTTCCATTCCCTTTATGTTTACAAATCCACCTACAGGTATAGCTCTAATAGAATATTTTGTATGTAGCCCCTCATGGGAAAATAAAACAGGCCCCATCCCTAGAGAAAATTCTTCTACTGGCATCTTAAAATATTTTGCAGTTAAAAAGTGACCCAATTCATGGACAACTATTATCACTCCAAGTATAAGTATCGTTATTATTATATTCATTTTTACAACTCCTCACAAACTCCTAAAACTTCTTCCCCTATCTCATCAATAGTTTTTAATTTCCCATCTTTTACACACATAATTTCTTTCCACGAATATTTATTTGCTACATAACAGGCATTATCATGGGATTTTTGCATATAATCACGGTCATTTTCATGAATATCTTTTTTATCCTCACCTGTAATCTTATTTTTCCTATCTTCCATTAATTTAAATGCCATCTCTGTCGGCATATTTAAAAATACCACTACATCTGGCTCTGGTATCTTCATTTTTTCATATTCTAAGTCTACCAACCACTCCAAATAGTTATCCTTTTCTTCTTTATCATCAAATTTAGAAGCTTGATGAACCATATTAGAAGTAGTATATCTATCGGAAATTATAATCCCACCAGAATTATAAAACTCCTCCCAAATTGTCTTGAATGAAGCATATCTATCTACAGCATACATTGTAGATACAGCATGAATATTTGCTTCTTCTACTCCTCCAAATTCCCCATTTAGATACATCTTAACAGGTGCTGATGATGGACTCTCGTAATTAGGAAAGGTAATTTTCATCACTTTTTTCCCCATCTTTTTATATTTTTCATACAGTAATTCCGTTTGAGTTTGTTTCCCACTAGAATCTGTACCTTCTATTACAATTAATTTTCCCATAAAATTCTCCCTTTAAATTCTAAATCTTTTTCTTTTGTCGCACCCCTACATAACCCTTCCTTTAAGGTTTCCCTAAAGGGACACCAAATTTATTTTATTTAGAAAAAGATTACTTCATAATCTTTTTCTAAAACTTTTTTGTTAAAACCTTCTAATCTAGCCTTGGTTTCGTTGTATTTAAGTCAGATCTAAAAAATTAAATTTTACTACATTTAATTTTAAGATTACTGAATCCCATAGAAAGGAAGAGTCAGTCTTTAATTATCAATTATAATTTATAAATTTTCAATTATTCTTTTAGCTTCTTCCCTTGCCCACTTATCGGCTTTTATTACTTCTTCTAAAGTCAATACCTCATGGACTTCATGATTATCCATAGTCTTTTTTATCACTTCATAGATTTCTAAAAATTTAATATTACCCTTGATAAACTCTTCTACTGCTATTTCATTGG
>Ga0256827_10002566_pt1 | contig 11635 bp, 12 predicted proteins | sample CV84metaG_FD_185977 | JGI IMG/M metagenome (GOLD analysis project Ga0256827, IMG submission 185977) | Hydrothermal vent microbial communities from East Pacific Rise, Pacific Ocean - CV84 | ecosystem: Environmental > Aquatic > Marine > Hydrothermal vents | place: Pacific Ocean: East Pacific Rise... | reverse complement strand
GTTGTTCAGCATGGAATTAGATTCCGGGTCAAGCCCGGAATGACAAATCTGTTAAGCATGGAATGACAAATCTGACAAGCCCGGAATGACAAATCTGACAAGCCCGGAATGACAAGGTTGTTTAGCATGGAATAACAAACTTGCCAAAAAACCGTCATTCCGTGCTTGACACGGAATCTAATCTAATCTTAAGTGAAATATTATAACAAAAAAGAAATAATTATGACTAAACGAATATTTATTACCGCCACAAATACCAATATTGGTAAAACCTACACAAGTAAACTTCTTTTAAAAGAGTACGCATCTCGTGGTTTGCGTGTTGGAATTATAAAACCAATAGAGACCGGTGTAGTAAATGGAGTTTGCCCTGATGGTGATGAGCTTTTAAAATTGGTGCAAAAATTAAATACTGAGTTTAACTCTCTACATGTAGAGGATATTGTCCCCATTACTTATGAACTTCCAGCAGCACCATTTGTGGCTTCTTCTAATAAAAAACTAGATTTGGAAAAACTAGATAATGCTATGAAAAAAGTAGAAAACTTATGTGATGTGCTAATTATTGAGGGTGCTGGTGGTTTGTATGTTCCACTTGATAATGAATATATGATAATAGATTTAATAGAGTATTTAAAAGCTAAAACACTCCTAGTAACTCATTGCTCACTTGGTTGTATAAACGATACGCTTTTGAGTAAAAAAGCACTTGAAGCTAAAAACTTAGAACATATTGTTGTTTTTAATTGTAGAGATAAAGATTATGGCTTTGCTAAAGTCTCTAAGCCTTATTTTGAAAAAACTAATTTTGAAGTTTTAAAAGTTAGCCAAGATATAGACAAAATTTGTGATGTATTGTATAATCTGTAAAAATATTAGATTCCGTAGAGAGTACGGAATTATGAGGGTCGTATTTGCAACATTTAACACGGACTGATGATTTTACAAAAGCAGAGATAGAAGAACTTTTAAGCGATGCAAAAAAGTTCTCAGATGGTAAGTTTCACCGCATACTTCAAGATAAGATAATAATTACACTTTTTTTTGAAAATTCAACTCGTACAAAAAGCTCTTTTGAGATAGCTGCTAAAAGACTTGGTGCTGAAATTGTGCATTTGGATGCTGCAAAAAGTTCAACTAAAAAAGGTGAAACCCTAGTTGATACTGCAATGAATTTAGATGCGATGAATCCTCATGCTATCATAGTTCGTCATCAAAACTCTGGTGTTCCAAAAATCCTCTCAAACCATACAAAAGCTGCAATAATAAATGCTGGAGATGGCGCACATGCCCATCCAACCCAAGCTTTGCTAGATTTATACACTTTAAAAGAGCATTTTAAAGATTTAGAGGGTAAAAAAATTGCTATAGTTGGAGATATTAAAAACTCACGAGTTGCAAACTCAAATATAGAGCTTTTAAGTAGATTTGGCATGGAAGTAATTCTTGTAGCACCGCCACAATTTTTACCAAAAACTACACTCCGCACTACTCACTTTTTAGAAGAGATTATAGATGAAGTTGATGCCATAATGAGTCTGCGTACCCAAACAGAGAGACACTCATCTCAAAGTTATGCCTCCCTAAAAGATTATGCAAGTGATTTTTGTATTACTGAAGAGTTAGTTGGAGACAGAGATATAGTTATACTTCACCCTGGTCCAGTTCATAGAAACATAGATATATCTGATGCACTTTTAGCAGATAAAAGATGTAAAGTTTTAGAACAAGTTAGCAATGGGGTAAATATAAGAATGGCAGTTCTTAAAAAGTTAATTATCCAAAGTTAATGTCGTTTGAAGATTTAAACTCTTTTGGGGATAAAAAAAAGCCATTTTTGTTTATATGTGATTTTAAAGCGCTACATGTAGAGGTATTTTTACTTGATGAACTTTCTAAGAATAATATAGAATACAAAATAAATGAAAATTATAAACCCTCTCTACATGTAGAGTGCTTAAAAAAAGAAGCTATAAATTTTGATGAATATAAAAAAAAGTTTGATTTCGTCATTGAAAAAATAAAATCAGGCGACACTTATCTTCTAAATTTGACTGCACCAACTAAAGTAAAAACTACTTGTAGCTTAAACGAGATTTTTAAAAAAGCAAATGCTCATTATAAACTTAGATATAAAGATGAATTTGTGTGCTTTTCACCTGAAAAATTTATTCAAATTAAAAATAATAAAATCCATACTTACCCTATGAAAGGCACTATTGATGCCTCTGTAAAAAATGCAAAAGAAAAAATACTCTCAGATAAAAAAGAGATGGCTGAACATATAATGGTTGTGGATTTACTTCGCAATGATTTGAGTATAGTATCTAAAAATGTTAAAGTTGAAAAGTTTAGATATATTACACAAATAGAAGCAGGAGATAAAAAACTGCTTCATGTAAGTTCACACATTAGCGGAGATATTGGAGAGAATTGGCAAAGTAAAATTGGCACTATTTTAAAAGAGTTACTCCCTGCGGGAAGCATAAGTGGGACTCCTAAGAAAAGTACTTTGGAGATAATTCAAAAAATAGAAGATTATAATCGTGGATATTTTTCTGGAGTTTTTGGGGTTTTTGATGGTGAGAGTTTAGATAGTGGGGTTATGATAAGGTTTATTGAGAAAACTAATGATGGTTATATTTATAAATCTGGTGGTGGAATCACACTAGATAGTGATGCAAACTTAGAGTATAATGAGCTTTTAGATAAAGTTTACCTGCCATAAAAAGAGAATAATATGAAATTAATAGATAATTTTTTTACAAGTGGATATGAATTTAAAAGTAATGAAGTACAACTAAAAAACCGCTATCAGATGGTTAATGTTGGTATTGTAGTTTCATCTATTGGTTTGATGTTTGGAATAATTGGTAATATTATTCGCCATATTGACGGCTTTATTCCTGTTGAATTATTTATTGTAGTTGTAAATATTATTATGTTTGTTCTTATGCGAAAAAGTAAAAAGGCATTTTATTTTGTTCCTTTAATTATTACCTTTTTATTTACATTTTTGTTTTTGTTTTTAATTTATAAAAGTGAAGTAGAATCTTTAAAATTTCTCTGGGTGTTTACATATCCCATAATTATTCTTTATTTTCACAATACTAAAAAGGGTTTTTATTGGCTCTTAATTATGATTGTAGGAATTTTAGTCGCACCACTCCAACCCTTTTATGAGGTTGATTTTTCAATTTACCAAGTTATATATCTGGGGTTTGTTTTAGCGCTTATAAGTAGTATTATCTTTTTTTATCAGATTAAAATGTCAGAAGCAAATACAAAGATTATACAACAACAAGATGAGTTGAAAAATTTTAACTTAAATCTTGAAAAGCAGGTTAAAGAAAAAACATCAGCCTTACAAGTGTTAAATGATTCACTTGAGTTAAAAGTAAAAGAAAAAATAGAAGAACTTCGTGCAAAAGATAAAATACTAGAGGTTCAGTCAAAACAAGCAGTAATGGGTGAGATGATAAGTATGATAGCTCACCAATGGCGACAACCACTCTCTACAATTACGCTACAAATCGCAAATTTACAATTTAAAAGATTGTTAACACAAGATTTATCGGCAGATGAGGTAGACAATGCTTTGAGTGAAATAAGTGATATGATTATTTATCTCTCAGATACTGTTGATGATTTTCAAACATATTTTCATCCAGATAAAGAGATGCAAGATGTAGAGATACAAGAGCTTTTAAATCGTGCCATAAATTTTACAAGTTCACGAACAAAAAAAAGTAATATAAAAATAAATATTACACAAGAGTATTCTTACATAATTAAAACATATCCAAATGAGTTTGTTCAAGTTATACTAAATATTTTAAACAATGCGATTGATGCTCATGATGAGCAAAGTAAAGAGAATGCTTTTATAAACATAGATGTTAGTATGCAAAAAAATATTTTCTTAATTAAAATCTCCGATAATGCTGGTGGAATAAAAGAGGAAAATTTAAATAAACTCTTTGAACCATATTTCTCAACAAAAGGCAAAAATGGAACTGGACTTGGTTTATACATGAGTCAGATGATTGTGCAAAAACAATTTTATGGAACTATTGATGTTGAAAATTCTAGTGATGGTGCAGTTTTTACTCTTAGATTAGCAAAAATTTAGATGTCTGTTTTTAAAAATACTTTTATTTTTCTCACTCTTTTAGCTCTACATGTAGAGCTTTTGTTAGTGTTTTTAAACTTGGCATATTTTTTGTACTTCATAAATCTTTTTATAGTTTTGTATCTTTTAAACAAATACCTCAAAAATTACTCTTTTTTTGCTTTAGCTCTACATGTAGCGGTGGTTTTGGTGGTGATAAATTTAGATATTTACAATGAATACCTTTTTGAATTTTTGCTAAATTTTAACCTACTTGGAAAATATCCACATATTGATAGTGAGATTATGTACTATTTAAGTGCTGTACATCTATTTATTTTTATAAATTTAAAAAGATTAGTGGAGTTTTTGGGTTATAATAGTTAAAATTTTTTCAGGAATAAAATAATGTATATAAAAGATTTAAAATTTTCACTTTGGGCTGACTTTATTGAGCGGGATTATTTAGATAATGAATTTAAAGATTTAATAAACAGAGGCATTATAAATGGCGCTACTTCAAACCCAGCTATTTTTAAAAATGCCATTTTAACTTCAAGTGCATACAAAGAGCAACTTAGTACTTTATCTGATTTAAGTGCAAAAGAGAAGTATGAAGCTGTTGCAATTTTTGACATACAAAAAGCTGCAGATATTTTAAACCCACTTTATGAAAAAGGCGATGATGGCTATGTGAGTATAGAGGTTGATCCATATCTTTGTGATGATGCAAAGGGTACAATAGCTGAGGGAAAAAGACTATACAAAGCAATAAATCGTAAAAATGTAATGATAAAAGTACCAGCAACTGATGCTGGATATATTGCAATGCAAGAACTTACAGCATCTGCAATACCTGTAAATGCAACTCTAATATTTAAAAAAGAGCAAGCCATAAAATGTGCTAAAGCTTTTGAAGCTGGAGTGAGTAAAAATAAAACTAAAGTAGATACTGTTATATCTGTTTTTGTTTCTCGTGTAGATAGAGCTTTAGATGAAAAACTAGCACAAAATGGGGTTGAGGTAGCACTTAGTGGAATCTATAATTCTGCTGACATTTATGCAAGTGTAGAGGCTCTACATGTAGAGGGTACTCGCGTACTTTTTGCTAGTACTGGAGTAAAAGATGATTCTTTGCCTGCTCATTATTACATTGAAAAACTTTTAGCTTATAACTCTGTAAATACCGCTCCAATAGATACTATAAAAGCATATGAAAAAGATGGTGGGCTACAAAAAGCCTTGCCAATAGATACTAAGATTATTGCTGAGCATTTTGCAAAAGTAAAAGATCTTGGCATAGATTTTGAAGCGATGCTAGATAAACAGATAGCTGATGGGCTAGGGCAATTTAAGGACGCATTTAAAGAGATAATGGAGGCATTATGAACATTATAAAAGATAATGAACTTGATATTAGCAAACTTACTTTTGAAACACTTAAAAAGATTAAGGCTTATTTAAAAAAGCTAATAACTAATGGTGGTAGTGATTTACATGTAAAATCAAATGGTGTAATTCGTGCAAGAATAAATGGAAAGATAGTTATTTTTTCTGGGAGTATTTTTACTAAAGAAGATGGTATGACACTTGCAAAAGAGATTTTACGGGGTCGTTATCATGAACTTATTGAAAATAAGGAGGTCGATTTGGTTTATCAATTTGATGAGCTAAATCGTTTTCGTGTAAATATCTTTTTTCAAACAGATGGTCCATCATTTGTTTTTCGTGTAATTCCTATGGTGATTCCATCGATTGATGAGATGGGTTATCCAAAAATGGTAAAAGAGTTTACAAATGAAGAACGAGGTTTGATTTTGGTGACAGGTGCAACTGGTTCTGGTAAATCTACAACACTAGCAGCTATGATTCATGAGATAAATTTAAATCAGCAAAAGCATATTATTACTATTGAAGATCCAATTGAGTTTGTGCATAAAGACAAAAAATGTATTTTAAATCAGCGCTCACTTGGTCAAGATACTCTCTCTTTTGACAGGGCATTAAGAGCTGCACTTCGTGAAGATCCAGACATTATACTTGTTGGGGAGATGCGTGATAGAGAAACTGTTGAATTAGCACTTCATGCTGCAGATACTGGGCATTTGGTTTTCTCAACTTTGCATACTATTGATGCAAAAGAGACAATAAATCGTATTATTGCAATGTTTCCAAACGATGAACAAAATCGTGTCCGTATGTCGCTTGCTGGGGTTTTAAAGGGCATTATCTCACAAAGACTTATTCCAAAAATTAAGAAAAATGAAGCTGGGGTAATACTCCTTGATAAAGAAACAAATAAGGCTATGGAAACTGGTCGTGTAGCAGCTATGGAGATTTTAGTTAAAACTCCAATGGTTGAAAAACTAATTCATGAAAACAGAGATTATGAGATAAAAGATGCTATTGAAAAAGGTTCTAAACATTATAATTCGCAAAGTTTTGATCAACATATTTTAAAAATCTATAATGCTGGGTTAATTACAAAAGAGCGAGCTATGGATTTTGCTACAAGTGCATCTGATTTAGAACTTAAAATGAGTGGTTTAAATACTGGTGAAAATGAGATGTCAAACTCTGGAGTATCACCAACAGTTACAGACGATGATATTTTTGAGTTAAAAACTTAGTTAGTTTAACTGCCTTTAAAGCTTAAAAAGGTATAATTGCGGACATTTTTTATTAAGGATTCAAATATGTTAGAAGGCATTATTAGAGAGAGTATTGGCAAAAAAGGCACGAAAGCACTTCGCCGTGATGGTTATCTAATTGCAAATGTGTATGGAAAAGGGCTTGAAAATATTCACGCTGCATTCAAAATGAATGAGTATATCCGTACAGTTCGCAACAAAGATACATTGGCTTTTGCTGTTAAAATTGATGGCAAAGAGATGAATGTTGTAGTTCAATCATATGAAGCACACGCACTTACTGGCGCATTATTACATGTAGATTTAATGGTAGCACAACCTGGTGTTGTAACTCATTACCATGTTCCAGTAGTAGCTGAGGGTGAAGCAATTGGTCTTAAAAATAAAGGTCTTGTTCACTTCGCTAAAAAGCGTTTAAGAGTAAAAGCAACAATTGAAAATATTCCAAATAGCATCGTTGTAGATGTTACAAATATGGATGTTGGAGATTCTTGTCTTGTTCGTGATTTAGATACAGTTGAAAATATTACATTTACAGATTCTGATCGTGTATCTGTACTAAGTATTATTAAAGCTAAGTAATAAATATGCTTATAGTCGGTCTGGGTAATCCTGGCTCGACATATGAGTCTACTCGCCATAACATAGGTTTTATGGTTATAGATGAGCTTATAAAACAACAAAATGCTCAAAAACTCTCCTCATCAAATTTTAACGGTGAACTTTACAAATTTCAAAATCATTTTTTATTAAAACCACTTACTTTTATGAACCTTTCTGGTGATTCTATTGCCCTTGTAAAAAAGTTTTATAAGATAGAAGAAGTTGTTGTAATACATGATGATTTAGATCTACCTTTTGGCTCACTTCGTTTTAAGCGAGGTGGTGGTCATGGTGGTCATAACGGCTTGCGTTCAACAGATGAAAGAATCTCAAAAGATTATACTCGTATTCGTATGGGCATAGGTAAACCTGAACATAAAGCACAAGTTACTTCATATGTACTTGGTAAATTTTCTAGCGATGAGCAAAAACATCTACCCGATTGGATAGCCTCTACATGTAGAGCAATTGAAGATTTGCTTGAAAATTCGCTAGAAGATGTCAGTTCAAAACATACAATTAAAAAACTTCAGGTAAAATAGCATTATGTTAGCATTCAAATATGTATCTTTTCATTATATTAAATACTTTTTTATCATACTAATTGCATTGGTTATTTTTACAGTTGGTTTTGATTATATGGGTACAGCAAATAAGCTAGAATCTGCCAATCTAATGGTAATATACTTGGTGTATAAAAGTTTTTATGCAGTAGATTTACTTCTTCCATTGTCATTAGTTTTTGCTATGATTTCAACTAAAGTCTTGCTTATTCGTACAAATGCTTTAGTCTCTTTTTATTCACTTGGTTATTCAAAAGTTGATATTTTAAAACCATTTGTAGTTGTCTCTAGTGTTGTAATTATGATATTTATCTCATTGCATTGGATTCCACATTTTTCTCGTGCAGATGAATTTTCACAAAATATTCGTAGAAATGCCCAATATTTAAGCCCAACTAGAGACCTGTTTTTCACATATGAAGATAAGTTTATTTATATAACAAAGATGCTTCCATTGCAAGAAAAGGCAGAAGGAATTAGAATCTTTACTCTAAAAAAAGATTCATTGCAAGAGATTCTTATGGCTAAAGAAGCGATGTATAGAGATGGCGCGTGGCTTATTCCTCAAGCTAGTATTATTGTAAAACCTAACAATATAGATTTTGATTCACTTGGAATAAAAGTACTAAATAAAAAAGATTTACAAATATTACAAGGCTTTCGTCCTAAGATGCTTGACCAAGTTTATGAGGGAAAAGTGAACTTTACAATTAAAAATGCAATAGATGCTTATATACTTTTAGAAGATCAAAACATAAACACAGATGTAATAAAGTCTGCATTATATAGAATATTTATTTACCCTTTTTATGTGCCAGCACTTATTGTTATTATCTTCTTTTTTGTTCCAATTAGTGCTAGATTTTTAAATATATCACTATTTTCTTTTGGAGCAATTTTATCTTCGTTGGTAGTTTGGACTTTTCTTTTTATGCTTGGTGAGCTATCTAAAAGTAAAACAATTCCAAGTGAAATAGGCATAGTTTTACCTGTTGTTATTATATTTTTAATCTCTTTGAGACAGTGGAGAAAATACCGTTTATCATCATAATGTTTTTGCTGTAATTTTCTAACAAAAATATAAGCACTTTTTAGCTAAAATAAATAAAAAATATTTTGGACTATTATGATAAATTTCAAAGAATTAGCAAACGAGTACAAAACTCCACTATATGTTTATGATTTAGACTATATGAGCGCTCAATATGAAGAACTAAAAGAAGCATTTAAGGGTAGAAAATCAATTCTAGCATATGCTGTAAAAGCAAACTCAAATCTTTCTGTTGTTAAACATTTCGCAGATTTAGGATCTGGTGCAGATTGTGTAAGTATTGGCGAGGTTCGTCGTGCATTTTTAGCAGGAATCCCAGCATATAAAATTATTTTTTCTGGTGTTGGTAAGAGTGATGCTGAGATTCGTGAAGCGATAGAAAAAGATATACTTTACATAAATGTTGAGAGTGAAGCAGAACTTGGACGCGTTGAACTTATAGCTAAAGAGTTAGGCTCTACATGTAGAATAAGCATAAGAGTAAATCCAAATATTGACCCTAAAACTCATCCGTATATCTCAACTGGTTTGCATGATAATAAATTTGGTGTTGATTTAGATAGTGCAAAAAGAATGTACATTAAAGCAAATAACTCGGAAAATCTTGATCCAGTTGGGATTCATTTTCATATAGGGAGTCAACTTACAGAACTTAAACCTATTTATGAATCTGCAGAAATTGTAGCAGATTTAGTTCGTTCACTTTCAAATATTAAAATTGAGCTGAAATTTTTTGATATTGGTGGTGGATTGGGAATAGTTTATGACGATGAAGTTACTATAAAACCATATGATTATGCTCAAGCAATTTTAGGTACTCTAAAAGGTCTTGATTTAACTATTATTTGTGAACCAGGTAGATTTTTAACTGCAAATGCTGGTTACTTTGTAAGTAAAGTTTTATATGAGAAAAAAAATGGCTCAAAAAGATTTGTTGTAATTGATGGCGCAATGAATGATTTACTTCGTCCAGCATTATATGGTGCGTATCATAAAATCGATGTTGTGACAGATAGCACAACAGATAAAACTCCAGCAGATATTGTTGGTCCAGTATGTGAGAGTGGTGACTTTTTTGCAAAAAATTATCCACTTCCAGATTTAGCACATAACGATTTAGTAGTAGTACACTCTGCAGGAGCATATGGCTTTGGAATGGGAAGTAACTACAATACTCGAGGAAGAAGTGTTGAAGTAGCTTTAAAAAATGGCAAATCTAGAGTTATTCGCGATAGAGAAAGTTTTGAAGATTTAGTAGCTTTAGAGCTTAAACATTTAGAAAAGTAAAGAGTAAACTTGTATTTCATAGATGTTCAAGGAACCTTAATAAGTGATGCAGATAAAACTCCTATTCGCGGTAGTATAGAGTTTATTGATATGCTAAATGATAAGGAGATTCCTTACATGGTTGTAACTAACAACACGAAAAAAGACTCTTTAAAATTTTATCAATATCTGCAATCACTTGGTTTTAATTTTAAATTTGAGAATTATCTTGATCCTATGATGCTTTTAGAATCACATGTTACTAAAGATGCTGTAGCAGCTTATGGTGCTGAAGAATTTTTGACAACTTTAGTAAGTATGGGTTACTCTTTAGATTATAAAAATCCAAAAACTCTACTTATTGCAATAAAAGAGAACTTTAATGCAGAAGAGTATGCGCAAATGATAGACTTTTTACTAAGTGGAGCAAAACTTGTTGGTATGCATGAAACAAGTATTTATGCAAAAGATAACAAACGATACCCTGGAGTTGGAGCTATTTTAAAACTTTTAGAATTTGCAACATCTGTGAAGTATAATGTAGTTGGAAAACCAAGTGATGCTTTTTATGCAAAAGCTTTGTCATTGTTGCATGCTCAAGGTGCTGAGGGTGATTTTGGTGATGTTATTATGATTAGTGATGATGTCAAGGGTGACTTAGGTGGTGCAAAAGAGCTTGGAATGAAGACTATATTTGTAACAAGTGGTAAGTATAAAACAGCACAAGAGATAATTCCATCTTTAAAAGATGAGTTAAAACCTGATTTAATTTATGCTGATATGCAAGAGATATTGGAGAATTTATGAAAAACTTAGATGATTGTAGAGTAGCAATAGATAGTATTGATAATGAAATTTTAAAACTTCTAAACAAAAGAATGAAAGTTGTACAAAGAGTTGGCGAGATTAAAAGTGACTCTGGCGGAGCAATTTATAGACCTGAGAGAGAAAAAGCAATTATTGAGAGACTTACTAAGTTGTCACTTGAGGCTGATGGACTTTTAAATGCATCAGCTATTGAAGCTATATTTTTAGAAGTTTTTGCAGTTTCTAGAAACCTAGAACTTCCTGAGAGAATAGCATACTTAGGACCAGAGGGAAGCTTTACACATCAAGCTGCAGAGAGTCGTTTTGGAGCTATGAGCGATTATCTTTCGCTTAGTTCTATTCATACGGTTTTTAAAACTTTAGAGTCAAAAAGAGCTAAGTTTGGAGTAGTTCCAATTGAAAATTCTCGTGATGGAATTGTTGGTGAAACTCTTGATTTACTAGCAAAATCATCTGTAAAAATAGTAGCAGAATTATATATGCCTATTCATATGTCATTTGCTACAAAGGCTACAAACCTAGAGCAAATTACAAAAATTTACTCAAAAGATAAAGGTTTTGG
>Ga0256827_10002564_pt1 | contig 11636 bp, 6 predicted proteins | sample CV84metaG_FD_185977 | JGI IMG/M metagenome (GOLD analysis project Ga0256827, IMG submission 185977) | Hydrothermal vent microbial communities from East Pacific Rise, Pacific Ocean - CV84 | ecosystem: Environmental > Aquatic > Marine > Hydrothermal vents | place: Pacific Ocean: East Pacific Rise... | reverse complement strand
CAGCTCTTACCTATAAAAATTGAACACAGAAATGCGGCATTTTAGTATTGTCCGTTGAAAGAAGGGTGTTTTTATAGTTCAAATTTTGTTTGCCAAGTGAAGTAACTAACGGCGATGTTTTATACCGAAGGTTTCTTTTCTGGCTCTGTATTGCCCGAAGTTTAAGACTTTTACATGTAATAGATTGATTTTTAATAAAAAAGTATTAAATAAATTTGGAATACAACATAGAAGGTTAATACAGACATACGAAAACAAGTAAACTAAATAAAACACAAAACACCTCAAAGATGCTACGCAATTAGCAAAAAAATTATGTAGTAAAAAAATTAGAAATCACCGAAAAAACAAATAAAAAACAACAATTGTTATTTCTTATTTGAATATTAAATTTAAATATATTAAATTTGTTGGTTGTATATACATTTAAGTGGTGAGATAATTACTATGAAAAAAGTCTTTTTATTTATTATATTGTTTACCTTCTTTAATTCCTTTGCTGGCGATATAAAGCTCGAAGGAATATATCAAGGAAAGAACTTATATATTATGAATCCGTTTTCGTCATCGGGAGTTGGATTTTGTGTTTATGAAGTAAATGTTAACGGAAAAGTTACCACTGATGAGATAAACTCAAGTGCTTTTGAAGTTGATTTGTCAATTTTTCAGTTTAAATTAGGCGATAAAATTGAAATAGAAATTAAACATAAAAGTAATTGTGTGCCCAAAGTACTAAATCCTGAGGTATTAAAACCTAAAAGCACATATAAAATTTCATTAATAAAAGTTGACAACAATAACACACTTAAATGGTCGACAACTAACGAAGCCGGAAGTTTACCTTTTGTTGTTGAGCAATATCGTTGGAATAAATGGATTAAAGTAGGAACTGTTGAGGGAAAAGGAACACCAAACTCTAACTCATATTCAATGAAAGTTTACCCTCATTCAGGTAATAATAAATTTAGAGTTAAACAGATAGATTATACAAGAAAACCTCATTACTCAAAAGAAGTTATTTATAGGTCGATGAAACCAAAAGTAACATTTACACCAAAAAAACCAAGTACAACTATAACATTTAGTAGAGAAACCATGTATGAAATATACGATGGCTATGGTAATATTGTAAAGAAAGGTGCCGGTATGACTATCGACATATCAGACCTTAAGAAAGGAGAGTACTATTTGCAATTTGATAGTGAAATGACGGAGTTCAAAAAAAAATAAATATACATTAAAAGGAGAGTTTTGCTCTCCTTTTTTATTTTTAAATAATTAATAATTATAATTTTCAATAGATGTATAATATCGATAAATACAATTTTTCAGGTAAAAGGACTTTAATTCGAGTAGATTTTAACGTGCCATTAGATGAAGATGGTAATATAACCGACGACACAAGAATAATTACAGCATTGCCAACAATACATAAAATACTTAACGATGGTGGCTCAGTGATAATTATGACACATCTTGGCAGACCTAATGGAAAGTATGTTTCAAAAATGTCAGTAAAACAAATTATTCCTTTTATTGAAGAAAAACTCGCCACAAAAATAAAATTCTCTGAAGACTATAAAATCACCGAAAATGTAAAAAAATTGGCAACATCATTACAGCCAGGTGATGTTATGATGCTTGAAAACTTACGTTTTAACGAAGAAGAAACCAAAGGCGACAAAAAGTTTGCTAAACAATTAGCAAGTTTAGGTGATGTATTTGTAATGAATGCGTTTGGTACAGCACATCGTGCTCACGCGTCAACATCTGTTATTGCACAATTTTTTCCTTACGACAAATTATTTGGTTACTTAGTAGAAAGTGAAATTTCTAATATCGATAAAATTATAAAAAAGGGCAAAAAACCTTTTACTGCAATTATTGGAGGTTCAAAAGTTTCAACAAAAATAATGATAATTGAATCACTCTTAGAAAAAGTTGATAATCTCATTATTGGAGGAGGAATAGCATTTACATTTTCAAAAGCAATGGGCGGAAAAATTGGAAACTCATTAGTTGAAAACGATTTTATTGATGTCGCAAACTCAGTTATTGAAAAAGCAAAAGCAATGGGTGTAAATTTATATTTACCAACCGATTGTATAGTCGCAGATAATTTTGACAAAGATGCAAACGTAGGACACTCCGATATTTTTAATATTGCTGACGGTTGGATGGGGTTAGATATAGGAATAAAATCAGCAAATAAATTCTCTGATGTAATAGAAGAATCAAAAACAATACTTTGGAACGGCCCTATAGGCGTATTCGAAATGCCAAGTTTTGCAACTGGAACATTAAAAGTTGCAATGGCTGTTGCTCGTGCCACCGATAAAGGAGCTTTTTCATTAATAGGTGGTGGCGATTCTATTGCTGCTGTAAATAAATATGGATTAGCAAATAAAATATCGTATATATCAACAGCTGGTGGAGCATTATTAGAATATATTGAAGGCAAACAATTACCAAGTATTAAAGCTATTAAACAATCATTCTCAATGGATGATTTCGATTTTAGAGGTAAAAAAATATTAATGAGAGTTGATATGAATGTTCCTTTAGATGAAAATAATAAAATTACGGACGATACAAGAATAATAACGGCCTTACCCACAATTCACAAAATCATAGCTGATGGCGGCTCTGTTATAATAATGACACACCTTGGTCGACCAAAAGGAATCTATAACAAGAAATATTCGTTAAAACATATATTACCATATTTATCAGAAAAATTGGCACAAGACGTAAAATTCTCTGAAGATTATAAAATTACCGATAATGTAAAAAAATTAGCAAATTCGCTTCAACCTGGGCAAGTTATGTTATTAGAGAACTTGCGTTTTAATAAAGAAGAAACTGAAAATGATGATACATTTGCAGAACAACTTGCAAGCCTTGGCGATGTATATATTATGAATGCATTTGGTACAGCACACCGAGCTCACGCATCAACATACTCAATAGCAAAATTTTTTCCCAATAATAAAATGTTAGGTTATTTAGTTGAAAGCGAAATCGCAAATATTGATAAAGCATTAAACCAAGGAGGACACCCTTTTACCGCAATTATTGGAGGTTCAAAAGTATCGACAAAAATAAATATAATTGAATCGTTAATAGAGAAAGTAGATAATCTAGTAATAGGTGGAGGAATTGCTTTTACAATAGCAAAAGCTCTTGGCGGAAAAGTTGGCGATTCTCTTGTTGAAGACGATTATTTAGATACAGCACGTAGAATTATTGAGAAAGCCAAAACATTTGGCGTAAATATATATATGCCAACCGATTGTGTTGTAGCAGATAAATTTGACAACGATGCCGAAATTCAACACTTTAAAATTGGTGAAATACCTGATGGTTGGATGGGGCTTGATATTGGAATAAAATCTGCAAATAAATTTTCTGATATTATTGAAGAATCAAAAACAATACTTTGGAATGGCCCTATTGGTGTTTTTGAAATGAATAATTTTTCTACAGGAACTCTTAAAGTAGCAATGGCTGTTGCTCGTGCAACAGATAAAGGTGCATATTCAATAATTGGTGGTGGCGATTCTATTGCTGCTGTAAACAAATATAGTTTAGCCCACAAAATATCATATATTTCTACAGCAGGAGGTGCATTATTAGAATATATAGAAGGAAAAGAATTACCTAGTCTAAAAGCTATTAAAATGTAAAATTTCGTACATTTCAGAACATTCATTTGTAAAAATAATACTATATTTAAACCGAAATACCTCTACATTCATGAAGTATTTCGGTTTATTTTTTTTAGCTCATTAGTTTTTTATAACTTGCAAATTCGTAACAAATAAAATAATTTTATAATGAAAGCTTTCAAAATAATTTTAATAGGCTTAATAGCCTTTACTTTTAGTAACCTATATTCTCAAGATGCAAAAGATGCAGAGAAAACAAAAGAAGGTTACAAATTTACAGATGTAATACGTTTACCAACAACATCAGTTAAAAATCAATATAGAGCTGGTACTTGTTGGAGTTATTCTTCATTATCGTTTCTTGAATCAGAAATAATTAGATTAGGTGGTGATAAAGATATTGACTTATCTGAAATGTGGATTGTAAGACACACATATAACGATAAAGCTGTAAAATATGTACGTATGCACGGAATATTAAATTTTGGTCAAGGCGGAGCATTTCACGATGTAACTGAAATGATTAAAAAATATGGTGCTGTCCCTCAAGAAGTATATCAAGGATTAAACTATGGTACAGAAAAAGATGTACATGGTGAAGTTGATGCGATATTAACAAATTATGTAAAAGCAGTTGTTGAAAATAAAAATAAAAAACTCACAACAGCCTGGTTAAAAGGATATAATGGGGTTTTAGATGCATATTTTGGTAAAGAGCCAAAAGATTTTGAATATAAAGGAACAAAATACACTCCAAAAAGTTTTGCTGAAAAATTGAAAATTAATGCTGATGATTATGTAGAAATAACATCTTATACTCACCACCCATTTTATTCCAAATTTATTATGGAAGTTCAAGATAACTGGATGTGGGGAAGCGTTTATAACCTGCCATTAAACGAAATGATGGAAGTAATTGATAATGCTTTAGAAAATGGCTACACAATTGCATGGGGTGCAGATGTTAGCGAGAAAGGGTTTTCTTGGACACATGGTGTTGCTGTAGTTCCTGAAGAAGCTAAAGAAAACTTATCAGATGATGAACGTTCAAAATGGTCAGAATTATCAGAAAGAGAAAGAGCTAAGTTATTTTATTCTTTTGATAAACCAACTAAAGAAAAAGAAATTACTCAAGAAATGAGACAAAAAGCTTTCGATAATTACCAAACAACTGACGACCACGGAATGCATATTATTGGTACTGCAAAAGACCAAAACGGTACAAAATATTATATCGTAAAAAATTCATGGTCTGATAAAGGAAGCCCTTACGAAGGATATTTCTACGCATCAGAATCTTTTGTAAAATATAAAACAATGGATTTTATGATTCATAAAGATGCCATACCTTCTGCTATAAAAAAGAAACTTGAGATAAAATAAGGTTTAGAATTAAAAAAATATAAAAGCTCATAAATTAAATTTTATGAGCTTTTTGGTATTACAAACATATACTAAGTATACAAAAAAGTAGTATCAACTATAGTGTATCTGAACTTTGATTACTAATCGGTATAATTTGCTAGTTTGTTAAAAGATAACTTTAAATATTGAAATATTTGTTGTTTATCACGTAATATAATTCCATTAATTTCGTTATTTACTAGTAAACAACATTATTTATTATGCTAAGTATTAAAAGTATCACTCTATTTCTTTTATCTATCACAATTTTATCAAAAGCTCAAACAACTATTACTCATAAAACAATAGTTTCGCCTTATTTTAATCATAAAATTCCTAAACATGACAATGTTATTTATTGCTCAACATTTCAAATGGCATGGAATAAATTAAAAGATGAATTAAACGGCGATGTAATATTTAATCCATCAATAATAATAGCCGACTCACTAAATAACGGAGAAAACGCAAAGAAATATATTAACGATAAAGATTATTTAATTTCATCAGGTATAGCCACAAAAAAGTACATTAAAGAACTTAACAAACAATTAAAAAAGAGATTTCATAATATATTCACCCCAATTAACGATACACCAAACTCTAATGACAGAATTATATATTCATTTTTATACAAAAAATTGAAATTTAAATCGGAGTTTGAAAAAATAAAATCTGGATTATACTTTACCGATAACACATATGCAGGAAAAACAGTTGAAGCTTTTGGTATAGAAAAATATAAAGAAAGCTCCGGAAAACATAAGCGTTTAAAAAAACAAACCCATTTATATATGCATGGTAATGAATTTGCTGTGGTTATTGACACAAAAAATAATAACGAACAACTTATACTTGCTGAAATAGAAATTGACGATTCGTTAAATATGAAGACTGCATATTCTGATATTATGATGATTGTTAATAGTAGTCCTTTTCCATTTAGAAATAAAATGAAATTAAAAATTCCTGTTGTTGATTTTAATATAGAGAAAACCTATAATAAACTTACCAATAAAGAGATTAAAAACTCATCAGACTATAATATTATTACCGAAGCAAAACAATCAATAAAATTTAAATTAAACCAAAAAGGTGCTGTTGTTAAATCTGTTGCAAAAATAAAACGAACAAAAGGGGTATCATTTATTGGCGGTGGTGTTGAAATATCTTTTAATCGACCATTTTTTATAATCTTAAAAGAAAAAAATGCTGAATATCCATATTTAATTATTTGGGTAGCTAATAGTAAAATTTTAAAGGAAAAAGACATAGACTAACAACACCCCCTTTATTTTCACAATATAAAACACATTTTGTTATTTATTTCAATTTTACCCCCTAAATAATTAGGGGTGTATTAAAATAAAAGCTATTTTTGTTGAATAAAACAAAAAAAGATGGCATATACAAGGTTTAAAGCTTTAGACTTATTACACTCTCGTGAAATTCCAAAATTGGATATAAAAAAACGTAAAACTTCAGAGTTTTACGGCGAAAATGTTTTTAACGGTAGAACAATGCAAGAGTATTTATCGAAAGAAGCATATGAACACATTGTTACCGCAACAAGTACCGGTTCAAAAATTGATAGAAAAATTGCTAACCAAATAGCCTCAGGAATGAAAGCTTGGGCTGTTGATAAAGGTGCAACACATTACACCCATTGGTTTCACCCTTTAAACGGTGCTACTGCCGAGAAACACGATGCTTTTTTTGAACCATCAGGCGATGGTGGTGCAATAGAAAATTTTCAAGGAGAGTTGCTTGTGCAGCAAGAACCTGATGCATCGAGTTTTCCTAACGGTGGTATAAGAAACACTTTTGAGGCTCGTGGTTATACAGCTTGGGATCCATCATCACCGGCTTTTGTAATTGGTACAACTCTTTGTATTCCAACAATTTTTGTAGCTTATACAGGCGAAGCATTAGATTATAAAACACCACTTATAAAATCATTAAATGTATTAGATAAAGCTGCTTCTGATGTATGTAATTATTTCGATAAAAATGTAAATAAAGTAATTGCAACACTTGGTTGGGAGCAGGAATATTTCTTAGTTGATGAGGCATTATATAATGCTCGTCCAGATTTGGCTTTAACAGGTAGAACGTTAATGGGACATGCATCGGCAAAAGATCAACAGCTTGATGACCACTATTTTGGCTCAATACCTGATAGAGTAGCTACTTTTATGCGAGATTTTGAACATGAAAGTTTAAGACTTGGTATTCCTGTTAAAACTCGTCATAACGAGGTTGCTCCAAATCAATTTGAGTGTGCACCTGTTTTTGAGGAAGCAAATTTAGCTGTCGACCACAACCAACTTGTTATGGATGTTATTGGCAAAACTGCAAAAAAACATAAATTACGTGCATTATATCACGAAAAGCCATTTAAAGGAATAAATGGTTCAGGTAAACATAATAACTGGAGTTTAGCTACAAACACTGGAGTTAATTTGCTTTCACCGGGTAAAAATCCAAAATCTAATTTTCAATTTTTAACATTCTTAATAAATACAGTAAAAGCTGTTGATGAATATGCCGATATTTTACGAGCAAGTATTATGTCGCCGGGTAACGAACATAGACTTGGAGCAGCTGAAGCACCTCCTGCAATTATTTCAGTATTTTTAGGTTCTGAACTTACAAAAGCACTTCAAGGAATCGAAGAGCGTGTTTCAAACAAAAAAATGACTCCTGACGAAAAAACAGAATTAAAGCTTGATATAGGAAAAATTCCGGAAATACTTTTAGATAATACCGACAGAAACAGAACATCGCCATTTGCATTTACAGGAAATCGTTTTGAGTTTCGTGCTGTTGGCTCAGCACAAAACTGTGCTGCTCCTTTAATTGTTTTAAATACTGCTGTTGCAAATCAGCTTAAAGAGTTTAAAAAATCAGTTGATACATTAATCGATAAAGGAATAAAAAAAGATGAGGCAATCTTCCAAATTCTAAAAAAATATATTGTAGAAAGTAAAAAAGTACTTTTTGAAGGAAATGGTTACAGCGAAGAATGGGTTAAAGAAGCTGAAAAGCGAGGTCTTACAAATGTAAAAGATATGCCTGAAGCAATAAAAGCATTTGTTTCAGAAAAATCAATAAAACTTTTTAAAGATAATGCTATTCTTGCAAAACATGAACTAGAAGCACGTCAAGAAATTCGTCAAGAAATATATGTTAAGAAAATACAAATTGAGTCGCGTGTACTTGGCGATTTAGCAATAAATCATATTGTTCCTACCGCTATTAAATATCAAAACACTTTAGTTGACAATGTTCAAGGGTTAATAAATTTACTTGGTAAAAAAGAGTACGATAGTATGGGAAATACTCAAATTGAAACTATTAAGAAAATATCGACTTATATAAACGAAATAAAAACGCAAGTAAAACAAATGGTTGATGAGCGTAAAATTGCTAACAATTTATCTTCAATGGAAAAAAAGGCAGAATATTATAGTCAAAAAGTTAAACCATATCTTGAAACAATAAGATATAGAATAGATAAACTTGAGTTAATTATAGATGACGAACTTTGGCCTTTACCAAAATATCGTGAATTATTATTTATATAATTATATAGCTGATTAATGTAATTATATAAATTTCAATTAAAAATATTTAGTAACTTTGTTGCGAATTTAAAAAATTATACAATGAAAAAAATTTACATTTTAACAGCAATAGTACTTTCTGTATTTGTTGCTAACGCACAAAATATTATTCAAAATGGCGATTTTGAAGCTTGGCATAATGATACATTAGATTATTGGACAACAGTTGAACCTGGTGTTGCAGTAACTAAAGAAGCTACTACAATTCATGGTGGCACCTATGCTGCTAATTTCGACCTGCTAACTACAGGACAAAGTAATACTGATTTTAGACAATCAGTTAATGTAATAGCAGGGAAAACATATGATATTTCTGTATGGATATATCAAGTTGACTCGTTAAGTGAAGCAAGACTTTACGTTGGAAGTTGGCAAAATTATTCAGACAAATCGCTTGTAGGTCAATGGCAAGAGGTAACATATCAATATGTTGCAGATGCAACAGCTTCAATAGAAATTGGTTTAAGATTTTACGACCAAACAGGTTATGTTGATCATTCATATATTATTGCAGATGATTTTACAATGACAGAAAATGTTACAGCACCTGTAATTGAAAATATTGCTCATACTCCATCAGCTCCTACCACTGCTGATGCCGTTAATGTTTCTGCTGATATTACTGATAACGGAACAATTGCTTCTGCTACACTAACATGGAGTAATGACGGAGGTACTACAACAAATGATATTACAATGAGTGTTGTTTCTGGTAATACTTATGGAACAGATTCTCAAATTCCAGCACAAGCTACAGGAACAACTGTTACATATTTTATTACAGCAATTGATGATAATTCAGAAACAACAGTTTCGGCTACATATAGTTATTATATTGGTGATTTTTGTAATGGCGATTTTGAAGCATGGACTGCAGGAGTGCCTGATTGTTGGTCAACAATTGATGCAGGTGTTACTTTAACAGAGGAAAATACAACTGTTCATGGAGGTTCTGCAGCTATGCATGTTGATGTTACTGATGGTTCTCAGTCAAATACTGATATTCGTCAATATTTTAATGTACAAGCAGGATATACTTATAATGTTTCTGTATGGGTATATCAACAAGACTCATTAAGTAATGTAAGATTATATTTTAAAAATTGGCAAGATTATTCAGACAAATTATTAATTGGTCAATGGCAAGAAATAACATATCAGTTTGTTGCAACTGTATCTGAGGCATTTGAAGTAGGTGTTAGATTTTATGACCAAGCTGGTTTTATTGATCATTCAAATATTATTATTGATGATTTCTTTGTAGAAGAAATACCTACATCAGTAAATACAATTGAAAATAATAAAATATCAACTTATCCTAACCCTGCTAATAATTTTATTAATTTTGATAATATTGATGGTGTTGATAATATTCAAATAGTTGATATTAGAGGTCAAGTAATTGAGAATATTACTGTAAACTCTGATAAAGTTAGTGTTAAAACAAGTTGTTTAAAGCCTGGTTTATATATTGCTAATTTAAGAAAAGGAAATGATATTATTACAGTTAGATTTATTAAAAAATAATTTTTAATAAATCTTCTTTTAAATGCCATTCATTAGTTGAGTGGCATTTTTTTTACATATGGTTTACATGTGATAAATTAGCAGACCCTAATTAACATGAGTTCGTTTAATACTAATTTTGTTACCAAATAACTATAAAAAATGAGGTAAATTTATAGGCAAGTTTAATTACTAATAGGTATACCACCTACGGAGTAGTATTTTTTCAAATAAACTTTTTTGCTATAAATACTATAACTCTACGGGTTCTTTAAATTTGTTTTATTGTTTAAGTGGTTATTATCTAAAGATAGTAACTATCCCTGATTTTTCATATTCAACGCCGTTATCATATTTAACAACTAAAAACCAAATATATGTTCCATTTTTAACATATTTATTTGTTTTCTTCGTTTTACCATCCCAACTATAATATAAATCGTTACTTTCAAAAATTACTTCACCCCAACGATCATATACTTTTAAGTTATAATTATCTAAATCAATCCCATTTGCTTTAACCTCAAAAAAATCATTAATTCCGTCTCCATCAGGAGAAAATGCTGTTGGTACATATATTGTAGGTTCGTTTTCTACCACAACTTGTTGCATAACAGAATCTATACAACCTTCATTAGTTATTGAAACTAACTTAACTGTATAAGCTTTAATATCAGTATATTTATGGTATGGATTTATAATATTAGAAGAATCACCATCACCAAACGACCATACATATTTATCAGCCCATTGTGATAAATTTGTAAAATTAATTTGTGGGTCAATTATTGATACTGTTTGCGGATTTGTGATAAACTTAGCTTCAGGATTTCTATAAACATTAATCAAATCATTAATTTTAATTGAATTTTTACAACCATTGTTTGATATTACCGATACTGATACATCATATAAACCGTAATGGTCGAATATATGATTTATATTTGCTCCATTTGCAACATCGCTACGACTTCCACTTGTAAACTTCCATGTATAAATATAGTTATCATTATTTTGAAGTGTCATAAAATTTACACTTAGTGGTTCACACCCATTTAGAACATCAGCTTGAATATTTATAGATGGAATTTCAAATGTATTTATTGTTAACATATCACTTGCTGTTGATTCACATGCATCAGTAACTGTATAAGCATAAGTTTGTTGTTGGTATGGATATTCAATATTATTAATATTAACAATTTCATTATTTGAATTTGTAATAGTATATGGTGGTGTACCACTTTCAGGTACACTTGTAATCATAACAGGATCTCCTGGACAAACAGTATCTTTATTTGCAGAAAAACTAAAATTAACATCAGGATGAATTGATACAGTAACGGTTCCTGTATTACTTTCACACCCTGCAGCATCAGTAATATAAACATTATAGGTTGTTTCTGTAGTTGGACTTACACTAATATTAGAT